>Ga0123352_10018331_pt1 | contig 11161 bp, 8 predicted proteins | sample TergutLab28metaG_FD_89700 | JGI IMG/M metagenome (GOLD analysis project Ga0123352, IMG submission 89700) | Labiotermes labralis P1 segment gut microbial communities from Petit-Saut dam, French Guiana - Lab288 P1 | ecosystem: Host-associated > Arthropoda: Insects > Digestive system > Gut ... | reverse complement strand
TTTATATATATATATATATATATATATATATATATATATATATATATATAATTAAGTAATACCTAGTCTTACAAATGGTGCACTAAGCTAGATTGTAATATATAAGTAGTACGCCCTGTATCAGGCGAAAAATTAGGAGGGTTTATAGCACAACAGGGATGATGCACCAAAAGATGCCGAGGAAGATATTTGAGCCTAAGATGGACGAGGTAACAGGGGAGTGGAGAAGACTACATAATGAGGAGCTTAATGATCTGTACTGCTCACCAAATGTTATTAAATCAACGAGGATGAGTTGGGCTTGGTAAGTGGCACTTGTGGGGAATGCGCGCAGGATTTTGGTGGCGAAACCTCGAATGAAAGAGGCCACTTGGAATACCTGGACCTATATGAAATGATAATATTAAAGTGGATATTAGTGAAATAGAATGGGAATGCTCGGACGAGGTTTCTCTGGCTTAGGACAGGAACAACTAGCGGCCTGGTGTGAACACGGAGATGAATCTTCTGTTTCCATGAAATACGGCGAATTTTTGGTTGGTGGATGAACTTTTAAATTCTGAAGAAGGACTGTCTTCCATGGATCTGCACAGTTAACAGCTAGGTTCAGTCTGTAGAGTGATGGTCTACGTAGCTGAGACGCGCTACAGATGTAGATACATTACGCGTGCAACAGATGTAGATACATTATGCGTGCAACAGATGTAGATACATTATGCGTGCAACATATGTAGATACATTACGCATGCAACAGATGTAGATATATTACGCGTGCAACAGATGTAGATACATTACGCGTGCAACAGATGTAGATACATTACGCGTGCAACAGATGTAGATACATTATGCGTGCAACAGATGTAGATACATTACGCGTGTAACAGATGTAGATACATTACGCGTGCAACATATGTAGATACATTACGCGCGCAACAGATGTAGATACATTATTCGTGCAACAGATGTAGATACATTATTCGTGCAACAGATGTAGATACATTATGCGTGCAATTCAGTCTGTTTTAGCTGATTTTAAAGAGCTTAGTGTGAGCTGCCTGTCGGTGTTGCTAGAGCACAGAAACATATGGGACTGTTAACAAGCCTGTACGATCATTGAATAAAGAGAGACCAACTTGATGTCACTTGCTTTATTATTTCATTATTTAATGCTCAACGTGTTTCGGATGTTAATACATTCATCCTCAAGGGCTTGCGACTTATTTGTTGAGTTATATCATGGGTTGTATTGCTCTGGTTCGATGTGTGTTGGTGTTACGGTGTGGTTCGGCTGGGGTGGTGTGGTGTCCGGATGCAGGCTGAAGGCTGGTTTAGTAAAACAAAACGAGTTACATGAAAAATTCCTGGAATGAATGAACAACTTTAAAATATCTAAATTGCCATAACTGTCGATATAAACTAAAGATTCAATAAACCTAATAATACAACATACTGTAAGCGATCGTGAGCCAGTTCCATCCACACAACCGGTTTCTCGGCATTCATCCTAATATTATCTTGCTTCGTGTTTGATACTACAATTGCCATTTTTACCCAGGAATTTTTCCCACCAATATTCTGTGTATGTTCCTTGTAAGTCCTTAATTTATTATGTTTTAAGCTATCACGGCGGTTGATACTAAAATCGTGATCTTCAGGAATGCTGAAGTCTTCATTTCTTTCCTACAAATCCACATGGTGTCACATCCCAGAAGACCGTGATCTTGACCCTTATCCCTACCCTCAAAATACAAACAGTCCTGCTTAAATAACGAAGCACTTACACATTCTACAAATGTGCCATTCGAAAATGTTGACCTCAGCCCATATAGCGACTGGTTACGGACCCCCATGGCCGGGATTCGATTCCCGATAGTTGCAATAGATTATTCTCTCTTCATTGGAATGTGTTGCAGGTAGGTACTACTTTTGCAGGGGTATAGTTAATTGTGGCATATCAATATTATGTTTTATTATGTACATATCTTCGTTCGGCAAGCCAACAAGAGCGTTTTCTGGACTCCGGTTATTCCCTCTCCACTACAGCACCAGAATCTTACCCCTCTGCATGAAATAACAGTTCATAGAACGTAACACGAACTATGACCAGATGATGCGGTTACAGTAAATAACAATATGCTTACAAGAAACAAGGTTTAAGCCCTGCCCTAATCTTTGGTTGTGAGGCCATTGTGTAATCATTATCAGGTCGTATTTCTCACTTTATGTAGGAACTTTTATTTTATCTCACAGATTTGGCAAGTCATACCTCATGGGCTTGCTTAATTTACAAAATTCTGGCTTGCAGTGAATAACGTGTTTGCTAGGTGTTGACACGTGTCTGCTAGCCTAACGAAGGGTGTAATCTTTACCGGAGTCCATGGCCCCTAGGTGCTGCAGCCGTCTCCTTCAGCACATTTGTTACTGTTCTCAGAATAGCTGCTGTAAATTTTTGTTGTATTTATAAGAGAATTATTTTCAGTTAGTAGGAATAATTTATTAAATAAACTGTATGGCTTCGATTTATAGAATAACACAAGGTCTCATGCAGTTGAGCGTCAATGCTAATAATTACACAAGACTAATTCGCAAAGTATTTAGTTTCATGGACACATCGTCTTGAATGCCGGCACGTGCTGGGACGTCTTCACCCTAGCGAAAAACTTTCTCTCATCCAAAGCAACAATTCTTTTATGGTAAAATGATGTTCGACAATTTCTTAAAATTGAGTTTGTATTTTAATTATGAATCTCTAGTTTTCATCAAATGCTTCAGGAAACCATAATTCAATTAATCTGTAGGTGTCAATTAAACATTGACGCGCAGTTGTCACCAATACGATAATTACATTTCCCACTGTGTGGTCACGCACATTGCAAGACTGTTAGTAATAGTGGTAGACATGAAGAATTTATTTGCAAGTGTGTTTTTCTGTGACTGTACAGCTGTTGCTTGCGCGCGCGCGATGTCGTAATGGTTTTGTTCCGTATCGTGGAAGGCGTAGTGGGGGTACTGTGATGTTGGTAGTACGTAGTATCGTGGTTGATTCAGTGTAAATCTAGGAAAGTATCGTTGCGCAGCGAATTGGTCCAGATTTGCGGTAGAGGGCTGTTGTACTACAAACACGGAAATATCTGTTCTGTCGCAGTATTTGGCAGACGTAACTTTCACTTGGAGTTAGATTTCCGTAGGCCCAAAAGCATAATTGGCGAAGGTTAGTTCACTGGTAGACATGTCTCTTGTAAGAATAGTGTGTTGTATGATACAGCAGGCTCGAGAACCGGTTTTCGTCGGACATCGAGTATTCCGTTACCGTTATTGGCTGTTCCAGCAGGAAAATGTGTTTAAATCGACTGACATACGTATCAGTCCGGTTACGACACAGCAACGGGAAGGAAGGTGGTATAGTGACCAACATTACATTTCTTATGTTAAAGGACGTGGGAAGTACGGGACCAGTGCTGCATATTCATCTATCTTGCGTGACTCCGAGTATCCACAACTCTGTGCAAAGATACATACTTTAACCATGCCCGAGTCGAAGCCGTTTGAAAGATTACCAAAGTCTGTGGTTCCAAAACATTATGATCTGCAAATTAAGCCTGACTTGAAGACGTTTATATTTGAAGGTCATGAAACTGTAAAGGTTGAGGTAAGTAACTGGGAAGTGTTAAAGAGTATTCTTAAAACTTTTTTTTTGATTGGCTGTTTATTTTTGCAGTGCTACATGTTTCCATCTTTTTAACTTGATTATTAGGTATGCTATGAGAATGTAAATAGTATGTGAATGTTTGACATTTTTGCTACTTTTCCTAGGTCATTGAAGCCACAGACAAGATTATACTCAACTCTTTGGATTTGGACATAAAAAGTGTAAAGTATACTTCATCAGCTGGGAATATTTTCACACCCATCGATTCCAGTTTATCAGTAGAAAATGAGACACTTACATTATCCTTTGGTGAGCCTATTCCAGTTGGTGAAGGATTGCTTGAATTTCACTTCGACGGCGAACTTAAAGATAAGATGAAGGGTTTTTACAGAAGTAAATATGTGAGGTGAGAAACTTTGAGTGCATTGCCTTATTTTCACAATATGGGTACATAAAGGGTTTTGTCAGTGTTAGATGATTTTTAATATTCAGTGGTTTTTATGTGTGTTTTGTAATAATGTAAGTTATTGTGTGTACTTGTCAAAAAGAGAAAGTGTTCAGCGCTTGAATAGTCTGTGTACATATACACATGTGTATCAATTGTCATGTCTGCTGCATAACTTTATGTGATTTTATTGACATCTGAACAGCAATGTAGGATATGGTGAACACTCATCCTTCTTTCTGAATTTGTGCTCATTTGCAGTTGCTAGAGATAACACTGTGAAATTTTGTGTATATAGGCAGCAGAATTTGGTGGACTTCCCATTATGTTTGGTGGGCCTATAATGAATTATTTCATTTCACAGTAGCACCAACTGTAAAACTCAAATGTGCAAAGTGTGTGACTACATAATACTTTTAATATGATTGATTTACTATCTCAGATTATTAACCTGAAAGAAGCTGTTACAGCTTGCTGAACACAACTGGTCCATGTATTGTATATACTGTTACCTTGTTTCTTTTATTTGATTTCTCCATGTGTTGTTTGGGGGTTGTAGAGTCAACAGTGAGTTACACAATTTATTATCATACCCACTAATTTGAAGACAGTTATCTCCTATGACAAGGCCAAACTAAACTGACAAAAAAAAAATAGAAACAATTGAAACCACTGTTCACACATCTGACAAACAAAATCATTTTCTAGGCGTTGCATTGTCTCTAAGTTTCCTGTCTGCTTCATCAGGTATGATGTGCAACAGGTTTCCTGTTGCTCTCAAAACATCATTTTTGTATTTAAATTTGTGCTTGTAGTCCATGTATGATGGGTCCTATAACAGAGAATATTCTTAATACAGTTCTGTTAACTTACATGTCTGTTCCACACTCCACTTTCAAGTTGTTAAATCCGTGTCCTCGGCACACTGCGCAAGGTCCACATTGTGCAAAGCCAAGTCTGCAGGTAATGAAACTTGCAACAAAAGCAGGAAATTTTTGATCTTTACTTAATGGCAGTGGGACTTGGTAGAGTTGCAGGACACACTGACAAGTTGCAGGACACACTGACAAGTTGCAGGACACATTGACAAGTTGCAGGACACATTGACAAGTTGCAGGACACACTGACAAGTTGCAGGACACACTGACAAGTTGCAGGACACACTGACAAGTTACAGGACACACTGACAAGTTGCAGGACACACTGACAAGTTGCAGGACACACTGACAAGTTGCAGGACACACTGACAAGTTGCAGGACACACTGACAAGTTGCAGGACACAATGACAAGTTACAGGACACACTGTCAAGTTGCAGGACACGCTGACAAGTTGCAGGACACACTGACAAGTTGCAGGACACACTGACAAGTTGCAGAGGTTTCATAAATGTTGCAGAATTTTTGCAGATTTGTCTGTTTCGTTATTTTAGTGTGGAACCGGCCTTAGAGACTTGATCCCAATAAACTTCTGGTTCCTATGTACTGATCTACATCATGTCACTTCCCAAAACTGTAATTTTGATGCTATATGCTGTGAGATCCTCAGTTCTAAAATGCCCTGTATGTGTGTAGTATCAATATATCTACCAACAAGTTTAGTTAATAATATACAGTTCATCACAAGTATTAAAGTCCGACATGTTTCTGCACCCGTGTGCCATCCTCAGGGAGTCTTCTACAGCAATGGAATACCAGTACAACACTCTAACCTACATATTGCATCACCCTCACTGTTGTGGTTAAAATATTAACATTTTAAAATACATAAAGTTTACAAGCAAAAAAAATTACAATATTATTATATTAAAACTGTTGTGTAATTAAAACTTAGTATATATTGATTTCTCAGTTACCTAAAATTAACATTGCTAACATACTCAGTATATTTATCTCAGTATTTAACCAACTTGATGCACAACGTTTGGTGGGCCTATAATGAATTAATTCATTTCACAGTAGTACCAACTGTAAAACTGGAATGTGCAAAGTGTGTGACTACATAATACTTTTAATATGATTGATTTACTATCTCATATTATTAACCTGAAAGAAGCTGTTACAGCTTGCTGTAGTAATCATCATTATGCATCAAGTTGGTTAAATACTGAGATAAATACACTGAAATGTACGGTCAGCAAAACGTCAAAAAAATACTCAGTACATATTGATACTCATTTACCTAAAATTAACAATGCTGACGTGTTTACAGGACAAGATCTCTTCGGATCACATAGATCGAGACGGATGTTTGTATGCCCACTCCGTACAGAATATAAATGACTGATCTTGTGCTGGAAGCGGCTCACTGTCACATAGTTATGATATCACAACATTTTAAATTTATGCTGGTGAAATTTATGTGTTTTAGAATGTTAATATTATAATGATTCAAGTGACGAAAATGCAATATATAAATTAGCAAGTTGGACTGGTATTCCTTTGTTCTAGAGGACTACCTGCAGATGACATGCCAGTGCCGAAACGTGTAGGAGTGTGATAAGTGTTATGAAATGTATTTTATTAACTGCGTTTGTTCATTGGTGTATTGATTGTAAGAATATGAATGGTATAAGTAACATAAAACTAGTTTATTAGTATTATATAACATTTCTTATTGGTGATTGGGATACAGATTGGCTCGTGAAGGAAATGAACCTGTGACGTCATATTCCGCAGTCACACAGCTGTGTACTACACATGCACGCTGCATGTTTCCCTGCTGGGATGAGCCATCTCTAAAGGCCACATTTGGCATCACCGTTATTCTGGACTGCAGTGATTTGGTGGCGCTTTCAAACATGGTAAGCCAAATGTTTATTGTGTTTTCCCTTGTCTGCTTGCAGTCCGGAAGGAGAGGAACGATACGCTGGGGTTACTCAGTTTGAAGCCACAGATGCTAGGCGTTGTTTTCCCTGTTGGGACGAACCGGCTGTCAAGGCAACATTTGATATAACGCTCATTGTTCCTCAGAGCAAGACTGCTCTGTCTAACATGGTAAGTAAAGAGCATACTTTTGAGTGTTGTGTTGTATATCCCTTAAAAATGAATGGCTTCAGGGATGTAAAGTTCTGTAGGCCGGTAGTGTTGACAACGGTGTTGCAGAGATACTTGATGATGCACTTTTGTGCCCTGAAGGTGGAGGCAGTAGGTACCTCTGAGATGTTGGTAACTAGCTACCAGCAGACATGTCATTGCATCCCACAGAACAGTAATCTTATTGTTCACTGCCATGACAACTCCAATTCTCATAAGAATTCCCTGATTTTCATCTCCTCATTTCGTAAAGTTTCGATCCTTAATTATCATTTGTGCATTGACATACATGTGGTGTCTTCATGTAGATACAGGAGAAGGAGGACACTCATAAGTTCCTAGGTGATAGGTCAGTTTTATAAATTGTGGTTGGAAAAGTTAGAAGTAATCCAATGACTATGCTGGCCTCATCTTCTGCATGTAGGCTGCATAAACTTCACTGCCCATGGTTTGCATTATCGTTCTGGTGCATATGTGCAGGCCAATTGGCCAAACTTGTTTAGATGTGTTTGCAAAATTGTGAAATGTGCCTTCTAGCTTGTCATGTCCACCTGTCTGCATGGAACAACTTGGCTCCCACTGGACGGATTTTCATGAAATTTGATATTTGAGTATTTTTCAAAAATATCTCAAGAAAATTAAAGTTTCATTAAAATCTGAAAAGAATACTGGCTACTTTCAGTGAAGACCATGTTCACGCTCACCCCAAGTACATTGTGTGCCCTGACTCACTCAGTAGAGTAGGTGAAACTTCGTGAGGGATATGGTGGGGTTCATCGGATGTGATATAGCCATCATTTTTTTCTGTTTATTAGCGTCTGATGTAAAAAGTCTGCACTTGTCCAGTTAAGCAACTATCAAGTGTTCGATCTCCTCCTTTCACTCTAACTCAAATCTCGTATACTAGAAATCAACAGTCACTTCACTCCAGAAATATTAATAAGTACTCTAGGTAACCTCACTACGAGCAACCTCACTAACACAGCTCGCTTACTTGAACGAGGCTTTTAATCCTTTGAAGTAATGGTACACAAGTACTGTGGAAATACATTTTGCATGGTGTTGCCTGGTAGTGTCAGCATGATTATTGCGATTTTTAATTCACCAACAAATGCATTTTATTTCGCATGCACCAAGCAGGAAGCAACCCATGTCAGTGAGGTTTATAGGTCACTCCCCAATTGCAGACCCTCAGTATGGAAATTGCTTCACCTCAACCTTCTCATGCCTGTTATTTGGAGAAGGCTGCTGGTTTTTTGGGAAAGTTTTGGCCCCTGCGTTGAAGACTTATTTGTATTACACCGTTCCTGCCCTTGCACTTGTGGTGGCAGCAGCTCCCTTTTCTTGCAATGTTGTCTTTTTTTAGGTCATTTTTGGTCTTTATTTATAAATGACCATTAATTTGTTGGTCACAGAAGGATGAAAGAGCATAAGGTTATCTGCCGTTTGTTGACGAGATGAAATTCTATCACAGTTGGATATAGCACAACGTAGACTTAGTGCCTAAGGAAGTATATGAACAGAAATTTCCCATTATACATTATTTTTATTTGCCAGCACCATGCTGTGATGCCACAGACTGGGGGAAACAAACAGTGGCACGATATCGGGGTTTGAATATAGTAGTGCGGGGTATTGTTAAGTGTAGAAAGTCCTGGCACTTTGGTTTGGCTGTTGGATGTAGTGACCAGTCACATTTTACAAATGATTCTAGTTAGCAAAGGTTAATGAGAGAAGTTTCAATGGATTTTTTAGTTCATGGGACTCACTGTGATGGCCCACTAATGTACACAGTGGGAATTATATATACCATCTGCAGTGACATTAAAAACACTTTTACATTTTTCTTTGGAGAGTACTTGATAAAATTTTGTATGATTCTCATAATAATTAGTTATTTCCGTGAGAAGCATTTGCCATTTGGTTTTTGTAATGTAGTTGGGATGAATTCACTTCCTTGTGGTTGTGCTGTCGTTCAGGCAGTGAATTGCCAGCCGTGCCATAGAGACCCAAGCTCACTCCCAGGCCAGTCTGAGATGTGTGGTGGATAAAGTGGCAGTATGACAGGTTTTTCTCCGAGTATTTCGATTTTTCCACTGTCAGTGTCATTCTACCATTGCTCCATGATTATCTTTATCTGTATGCTCCTTTTACCTGAAGAAGATGTAAGCTGAGCTGGGGCATATTCATATGGAATAGTGCTGTTTTGGTTACCACGAGCATCGGAAAAGAAAAGTAATGGCCTTTACTCAAGGTAATGCAGTTGACCTGCAGGCTGGTAAGGTCCCTTTAACACTCACAATAACAGTTGGAGGAAACATAGAAATATTGTCAAAAACATGAGTAGGGCCCGGTAGCTCAGTTGGTATAGCAACTGACTACGGGCTGGACAGTCCAGGATAGAATCCTGGTGGGGACGAGATTTTCTGCCCATCCAGACTGGCCCTGGGGCCCACCCAGCCTCCTCTACAATGGGTACTGGGTCTTTCCCAGGGGGTAGAGGCAGCCGGGGCGTGGGGCTGAACCCCCACCCCCATCTAGAGTGCTGAGGTCATAGAAAGAGTAGAGCTATACCTCTACTCACCCTAAGGGCCTTCGTGGCTTATAAAAGGGTGAAAACCTACCTACCAAATACTTGAGTAGTCTGTGTTATTTCATGAACTTCTTTCCATTAGTCATCATTTGTTTGGTGTTCCATTTATAAGCAGCTTAAAGTCAAGTTTATGCATAACTGTAACCACATAGAACACAACAGAAAAAATAAACTGTATAATCTTATACCCAAAACACACCACCCCACTTCAGCCTAATGAATTTGTAACTGGTATGCATCAGTTAGTGTTCAAAAGCAAGAGAACATCTGCTTTCTCCAGTGCAAACCACTCTCACGGTCAACCACAAACTCCTGTCACCATCTGTAGTTTAATTTATCATGCTTTCAAGCATATTAGTCTGATTTTGCAAGTATGTTGTTGTGATGTAACACATCTTTAATATTATTGCAGCCTGTGACATCTGAGCACGTAGAAGAAGACGGCAGACTTCGTGTTGTGAAGTTTGAAACCACTCCCATCATGTCAACATACCTTGTTGCATTGATTGTTGGGGAATATGACTATGTAGAGGATAAGTCAAGTGATGGTGTGTTGGTCCGTGTATACACACCTGTAGGGAAACGCGAGCAAGGTCGCTTTGCTCTCTACGTTGCCACCAAAGTGCTGCCATATTACAAGGACTACTTTCAGATCGCATATCCATTGCCAAAGATTGATCTCATCGCTATAGCAGATTTCTCAGGAGGTATACAGTTTTATTAGATAAAGCACCACTGAAACCAGTGTATAAATAGATGGGTATGGAGACATTATTTTATCTGACAACTGTTGCTGGTCACTTCCCATTAGCTTGCCAAACTTGCAAAACCCAGCTCACTAAAATGCATGGATGCTATCTCATGGCAAATTGGAACAGCACCAAGTGCTGTACTGACAGCTGTCGTGAGGATTCATATGATTGAAGAGTGATGCAAGTTGTCAAATAAAATAATTCCCTCCATACATTATGTGTCATTGTACAAATAACCACAGATTAAAATCTTGTACAGGAGGCCAGTTATATTGACTGTGGTTTCTGTGGTTTTTCTCAGCCTCTCATGGCAGATGTTTTGACAGCTCCTTAAATTATTCTGCAACCATGTCTTTCCAGATCCTTCCTAACTTATTCTCTAATTATCTCATTAAATAATGCCTCCTCAAAAATCATTGTGGTTGATGGTATAGTTAAATTAATCAAGAATACTTAATACATCATCATTTTAGGTACATTGTGCATGGTTAGGGATCAGAATATTCCCTTTCTATGATTTTTCTTCCCAGAATTTAAAACAGATGTGTTGGAATTTTGAAGATATTTGTTATGGTACTGTTGTTGTTATGGTACTGTTGTTGTTATGGTACTGTTGTTGTTATGGTACTGTTGTTGTTATGGTACTGTTGTTGTTATGGTACTGTTGTTGTTATGGTACTGTTGTTGT
>Ga0123352_10018330_pt1 | contig 11161 bp, 5 predicted proteins | sample TergutLab28metaG_FD_89700 | JGI IMG/M metagenome (GOLD analysis project Ga0123352, IMG submission 89700) | Labiotermes labralis P1 segment gut microbial communities from Petit-Saut dam, French Guiana - Lab288 P1 | ecosystem: Host-associated > Arthropoda: Insects > Digestive system > Gut ... | reverse complement strand
CCTATGGAAAGTAACAGGACAAGAAGATATAAATTTAGAAATAAGAAAAAGAAAATTTAGATGGATTGGTCACACATTAAGAAAAGAGGATGGAGAGATACCAAAGGCGGCCCTACTTTGGAAACCCCAGGGAAATAGGAAGAGAGGAAGACCAAAAAACAGCTGTAGAAGATCGATAATTAAGGAAGCAGGTAGAAGCTGGAATGAACTAAGGTTTTTAGCAGTCGATAGACAGAAGTGGAAAGGACTCATAGACAACCTATGTTCCTAGCAGGAACAATGGACTCAATTATAATAATAATTATTATTATTATTGTTATCTGTTCCTCATCCTTCACACGGTCAGTCCAGACTCTAAAATCATTAATCTACACATCTTCTTCTTCCTCTCCTATTCCTTCCTTTTACCTGCTATAAACATATTACCTTGTGGTAATTTCATAGCTGCATCTGGGCCTTTTGTCCTTCTCCTTTTCTTGCCAACACGAGTAGGGATTGGTGGTTCATACTTCTTCTTCTTATCCTTATCATCTCTCTTATCTCCCCCAGAACCTCCACCAGCAGAGTGATTCTGACCCTGTTAAATAATAAAGTTCTTATGTCAAATGAACCCAGACGAATAAATATAACTAATATACAATAATGGCAATGGTTACTCCCTTCTATTAATAAAGTGTCTGCAATTCATTATACACCAACACCTCGGGAGACTGTTATACATGTAACAGAAGCAATATTTGACTGAACATGCTAAAATAATAATAATAATAATAATACATATATACCTTTATTTTTGTCCTGCTATTGAAGTCACATGTACTAGAGGCCAAAGTAAATGTGTGTTGGCAACACTGACCCATGTAAGTGATGTCACAGCTAACATCACACAAACCCAAAGCCTAACCTCAGTTCACACACACACAAACTCAGAGTCTAACCCTAGCCTACACAGAAAAACCCAAATCCAATCTTGGTTTACAAGCACATAAACCCAAAACCTGAAAGTGATACCTTTGTGTATTATATTTTCTGTTTTGTTTGTGTGTGTGTCAGCTGCTGCAACAACCATTAATATGTCAAGAATTCCACAAGATATGAAATCAACAGATGGAAAAAAATAACGATTTAATTACAGAAATGATATAGGATTTCAAATTACCTGTGAATGAAGAACTGTATACAATCTAGGGTTACAACTCACCTATTATTGTGCATTACTGTGAAATAACTGCATGTTGTACAACATCAACACAATCATATAGAACTATGTATTACATACAACCCATCTATGTCCATAGAGTATGCTGAAGTTACTGAAAGTTTTACAAGACCTCTTAAAATAAAATATTACACTGTCTGCATATATATAGCATAAGTGCTCTGGTGCATTACAGTAGTAATCATAGTCAATAGTGTATAAAGGAACATTCGGGTTCAACTTCACTTTTCATTAATGTTAGGCATTTGGTATCTGTATTTCACTTTTATACTGCATTCACACAATGGACACACGTATTATATTTAACTTCTAAGGAGAATACTGTTTCTTTTGCTTTCACCTCAGTATTGTGATGGGATTACATGGGTTATGTTAAGTTACTCTGCTTAGGCTGACAGCATCACTCCTCCCACTGTGGCAAAATTATACATTAGTTCCACATTTTGTTGGGCATCTCATCACTGCATGCATATCCTTCATGCATTTCCTAACTGTATTTAAAGAATGTCACGTGTTTTTTAAGTTAAAACTATTATTTTCATTTTCCTAAGTAAGTGTACATTCCATTTATTAAAACTCAACCAAATACACTTATAAATATTAATTTTGAATGTGCTAACCAGTGGCAACGTTTATAGAGCTGCATAGAAGCATCTACTGATTATGAACTTGTTGATACACTGTACGAAAAATTAAGCAAAAACACAGTCTCACAATACATTCTACACTCAAGTCCAAAACCGGAGTGTATTTAGTTGGATTTTAATAGCAAAACTACGGACTGCATTATATCCAGGTGCACTTCTTATTCGGCTACATGGATAAAACATGACACAAGTGGCTGGAACATTTTTTTTAAAGAGATTTATTAGACAGACAGTATATACAAGATGTACAAGGATGAATTATAAAATTGTTCCTGTAACCAATTCCAATAGATACGTACAGTATGGAGCAAGTGGTAAGGGTGTAGTAGAAATACAGATGTGAATAACGGCAGTGAAATAGGAACAGAAAAAACACTGCGGTGGCTGAAACATAAAAGTATATGCGCCTGTGACATATGTGACTACATGCAATGGCACTATACCAATAACCTTAATCTGACAGAGGGAGAGGGGACAATTGTTTAAAAAATGTTAGATTTTTTTATAAACCAATATCTATCTACCTTCGTAACACGTAAGTAGTCATACGATGACTAACTACTAAATTCCAGTTGCATATACACTTACCATATTATCCTCACACTAACTCCAAAATCCGCAACTTCACGATCGCCAACTCCTCTAACAAAAAATCAGTTCGTCTGTCACAACCAACAAAACATCGTCACAGATTAAAACTTCATAGTCATCCCATAGACCACAGATTACTACTTATGCCACAGCCACGTTTCCCATGTTCACGGATTACAGACTCACCACATTAATCGTATGAAATAGTTGAAGGTTACCCGTGTTTCCCTGGTAATTTGGTAATTAAGATGCAGCCGACGTTTCCTAGAGATTCGTTTCACGATGGATGATGACACACGTCTTGCTAGAATGACAGTTCCAGATCTTTGCGTTGCGGTGTCACACGCCCGTTTAGCTCGACATTATGTAGAACCCTCCTTGAATTCCTCATGCAGCGAAAAAGATCATGTCCATAACCCAACAAACACATATTGCCAGTACATTGTAAGACTGTGGCATATGTATTCTGTGCTGCCAGAGCATCAACATTGAATTCAAGTACAACACACTAAAACCATTAATCATTCCTACATGTTTCGGTTATCACATATAACCATCCTCAGGGAGTTCCTTGTACATACTAAAGTTACTACGTATGTGTGCCTTTATGGTATGGTGGAAGCATGTCTTATTATGTCCTTCTGCCTCCAAGCATGGAGGCAGAAGGACAGCACTGACGAGCACACAGCAGACAATCCAGATCCATCATACACATAATAAGACATACTTCCACCATACCATAAGGGCAACATACGTAGTAACTTTAGTATGTACAAGGAACTCCCTGAGGATGGTTATATGTGATAACCGAAACATGTAGGAGTGATTAATGGTTTTAGTGTTTTAAAATATCAACATAATTTGAATAAACATATAAGTGCATAAGTTGGTTATAATAAAGTGAATATATTCTAAAATGCATGGTGAAATGGTGAAAATTGAATTCAAGCTTTGCGATCCGACAGCGAATGTGAACACATGCTTTAACGCTCGGTGATGACTGCATTAGGCTCTCAGCCGGCAGAGAAAGGAACATGTCACAAGTTAACTGTTAAGCATTAAAATTTGTTGTGCCTATAACTTTCACTTCATTTCTCTTGTGATTGCTTTGCTGTATCATGGAAGTCCAATTTGATGATCTTGGTTTGCCTTTCACAATCTAAGACTGATATGAATTGTAAAACTTCACAAAGCACGATATTGATGTACCTATAAAATATTATCTTAATTGTGCCATTAATACAAGTACAAGCAAGCTTTTGTATTTTGCAATGTTTTATTGTAAATGTGCAGTATCCTAGAGAATCCAATTTTCCACTTGCTAAATAGCTTCCATCCCTAGATCTTCGGTGCATCACTTAAGCGAAAAAAACACTATCTTACCTTTATATACAGCAGTCTATATAAGGGATACACAAAAGCTTTGTAGCCATAATTATATTATTTCCAGCAAAGGTAAAAGAGGTCATAAAATCTTCATGAGTAAAATATAAGAATAACAAATAGTTCTGGGTAGAACACTCATACCTTTCTCTCCTACTGCAGAATTCCAGTTATACACATTTTTTGTCTTCATTGTTTAATGAAAATTTATAATCCAATAATCAACCCATAATTTTTTACTTCTTGTTGCTGCTGTCATCGCCGCGACCACCCCCCACCTGAATTAATACAATACTTGCACTGATGTTTCTATTTTCCTGAGACTTGCGTATATAATTCTGAAAAAACCTCGGTTAGATGCTGTAGGGTTTTTTTTTCTTGTCTTTCCAGGACATAGGCAAACTGAGGCCATTTAACCAACTTGGAGATGGAACAGCACAGTTGATATAGTAGCCACACAATGTGCTGGATGATCCAGGGTTGAAATCCTGGTGGGGGCAAGAGACTTTCTTCTCCAAGTCATCCAGACCAGCTTCTGTGCCCACCCAGCCTCCTATTCAAAGGGCATCACAATTCTTTCCTAGGCACAAAGTGAGTGGGCTGTGATACTGAGCACTCAACTCCATCTATTGTCAAGATTAAGAGAGCAGAACTACTCTTATATGCCACCCCCCCCCCCCCCCAATGCCTGCATGGCATAGACAGGGTAAACTTTATGTTTTACCCTTTTTTAAAACCTAACTTTCAATTCCAGGGACAGGAGAATGGTGGGGGGGACCTGGGCCGTAGGGTCGATGTGGAATCACTGGACATCAATTTTGTGAGAAACTTCTGGACAGAATGGTGTATGTGCAGGAGTGTTATTGTGGGTAAGCAATCAACTGTGTTCCTGATAGAGTTCCTGTCATTTCTTTCACACTGCTTTTTGCAAAAACACCATCCAATGGTCCAATACAGTCCTTGATTCAATGTTTCACCTCTAGGAACAAAAACATACAGCATCAAATCTCAACAGTTGAAGAACACAATGAGCATGGTCTTCACATTAAATCTGCTCTGTCATGCTTTTGACAGTCCTGTGATGATTCTGACTTCCACTGTGACGATTGCTTCTTTGTTTTGACAATGTACCTATACACTCATGTGCCATCACCACAGTACCCACATAATGTTTAACATAACATTTCATTTTCAAGTTGAACTGCACAATTTCCAAATCCTTTCCCTAATACTAATGTGAGATACCAACTTTATTGGAGACAGAGTGGGGTGGGGGAAGTAAGAGCAAAACAAAGAAAGAATAGAAAGGTTATTGACCTCTGTAATAGATACACAGTGACAAAATGACAAACTGTACAGAACAGTGAGAACTCGGGTCTCTGTTCCAAAAGTGACATCTGACACACGTGACTTCAACTTCTGTGATTGATCAAGCAACAAAGGTGACATTTGACCACTTGATGACCAGTCGTTCACAGAAAACACTGCATACACCTCATTGGTTAAAATTAATTACCAATTTCCCAAGGAACACAATGCCCTGTGAGAGATGACTGAAAAAGTCCCATACAGCTTTGGGTTGAACAGTCAACAGCCCATCCTACCAAATTTGATGTTCATGAAAACTGTGAAAACTGAATTTTGGTTTGTCCAAGCATAATGACTAATTTGTTAATTCAAGTGAGGCAGTGCCACAGCCCACCAAACTTCTCAATGACAGCCCAAGAGGTGGCATTCAGTCTCCTGTATGTTCATATTTTGATCCACATAATTTTTATTTGTGGGAGACAATGAATGATGGAGTTTATGTGAGGACTCATTCTTTGCAAGAACATTTGAATAGCAATTTTTAATATTTCAAGACAAAAGCTCTGTCACATGTGAAGAAGTACTTTCAGAATGTGTCAAGGTTGCATGAAAGCTGAACTGAAGGGGACAAATTCCTACATTCCTGCCAAATGCAGCATTCGTATGTGATAAGTCTTATGTGACAGCTTCCATGTTCAGGGTCATAATAAGCTGGATACATGTATATAACGCATGTATGCAGGTGTATGCAACTAAAGAATGTTCTAAAAAGAAAGGAGTGTCAACACAGAGTACATATTTATTGTAATCAACTAATGCTGCCAAAGTCTTAACTCTTGTGATTATACATTTATAAGTTTTTATCAAAACTACCATTTAAGCTTTGTGCTACATATAAAGCTTATTCTTAGCAGTAACAATTTCTTACACATCTGAGGATCAGAATTCCTAACACTAATTTATTTTGTGTTTCTCATATTCTAAACAGGACTGCTAAATGTAATGTGAATGAGATTTCATAATTCATTCATAACAGAATGTTTACAAGAGAACCTACTTTCTTCACTTAACATTGCTGCTAGTGTAATTATACTCCAACAAAAACTGCAAGTGAATTGACAGATTCTCTTCAGACTTCATGATGACTGCTGCTGCATGAAATTAGAAGAGGCCATGAATTTCACCTGTATCTGCATCAATATCCATGTCATAAATATTTGGTCTTACCCCAAGACCAGGCATCCTGGAAATCTATATAAAAAATATACAATACATTGTAAAACTTGTAAGTATTCTTAATGTCTCGCTTATCATGTAGTCAGAAAGTAATTTCCAGACACTACACACAACCTTGTAAATAAAGCCAACTTGGTGCACAATTTATTCTTAGTATATTCATCAATCTCTACATGTTTTGGGTGACTAGGTGCCCATCATCAGGAGAAACAACTGTGTTTATGTGACACTTGGTACTTGTTATACTGTGTGGATGAATGGTATACCAGACAGTCATCCACAGAGAATAACAAGTACCAAGGGTCGTATAAACACATTGTTTCTCCTGACAATGGGCACATAGTCGCCCGAAACATGTAGAAATTGATGAATATACTAATAAAAAATTTTGCACTAAGTTGGCTTTATTTGCAAGATTAAACAGGGATGCACGGTCAACGAAACATAAAACTACACACAACATTACTGAATATGCCACTACAAATGAATGAAAACTGAATTCTAAGGATCACACTTATGAAAGATGGTGATGAAATACACATAAAATAGATACACATTATTCAAAACATACATCACACCTTGCATGTTTGTTATATTCTGTACAATGATCCTGACAACCACATGTTTCAGTATTTCACAATATGAAACAAAATGTCAAAAAATCAATGTAAATAATGCCATCAGTCACTCCACTGCAAGAATGAAACATAAAAACACATGTTATAAGTAATCATGGACAATATACAGTGTCATTTCTGTTGATTTATAATATATGTAGTTTGCTCCTATGACGTTTCTTCCCTTCTTGTAGCATTAACACAGCTGACCCCAGGTAACTGTTTAACAGCTACCTCATGGGACCTCATGAAGGAGACTAGTTTTATGGTAGCATTAGCCCAGTACTTTTGAATATGCCACAGGTATATGAATACTCAAGTGTGCTCACAATGGAATTGAGCAGCTATCTAATGTTGATGTAATGTGCTGCATCATCAAAGAAGTTTTACAAAGTCTACATAGTCATAAACTGAACTTCTCAATGATCGAACAGCAAGGACAATGATATGGGGGGAAGGAAACCCCCTCTCCCTCTCTCTCACACACACACGCGCGCACACACGTACACAAGCACGTGTGCCCACACACACACGCACTCACGCACACAAACACACACACACAACATAAGTCACCAACTTTTATGTGTTCTTTACATGAACAGCATAAACTGGGTGATAGTTGGGGCTGCATACGTCTGTCCACAAGTTTCACATCCAGAACTACTTAAGAGACTTCATATACACCTAAATGTAATACTAACTGTTGTCAATGAAAACCTGTCTAAATTTAATTTTGGTTCCAATAATCAAATCCGAAAAAATTAATAGCAGATTAATTCAGGGAATGCCTGCTACCATTTGGTCCAGAATCTTTCACCTTCCCACTGTTACCTAAGATTATCAATATTAAAATGCAAAGAACTATAATGTTGTATGTTGTTTTATATGGGTGTAAAACTTGGTCTCTGACATTGAGGGAAGAACATAGGCAGAGGGTGTTCAAGAGTAGGGTGATAAAAAAATATTTAGGCCTATGAAGGGTGGAAGTAACAGGAGACTGCAGACAACTGCACAATAAGGAGCTACTCATTATTTATACTTCTGTCATTATTATTCAGGTGCTCTAATCAAGCAAGATGAGATAGGCGCAGCATGTGGCATGTATGAGGGAGAACAGAAATACATACAAGGTTTCAGCAGAAAAATATGAAGGTAAGAGACCACTTGAAAGACCCTGGCATAATAATATTAAATGGATCTTAAAGATACAGGATGGGAGGAAGTGGACTAGACTGATCTGGTTCAGGACAGGGACCAGTGGTAGACTCTTGTGAACACTTAACCAACTGCTGGCAATTTCTTCATTAATCAATGAACTACAAGCTTTCCAAGAAGGACTCTGCTCCTTGAAGTTAGTTAATTGTAATCAGTCAAATATCACATCTACTCTATACATTAAGTTCAGATATAATTTTATCAGTTTTATAAAAACAAGGGAATTGTACAAAACACTGACATGAAATACACACTTCCTAAAACCCTTACCCCCTTCTTAAGTTTGTTTATGTGTATGTAGATATGGAACAACTTTACCAGCTTTTCATTTTTAAAATTTTAATTTGCACATTCAGCTTTATACAAATAACCATGGTTCTATCCAAAGCCACATACACCCTCGGCAAAAGGTGGAAAACTGCTGTGTTCATAACTCCGAACGTTTTCTCAGCTACTATGCTGTATCTTTTTTGAATTTATGAAACTATGAATATTTTAACAAAAGGAAGTGCAGAAACAAAGAACTGGAGACTTCAAATCTACCTTGCTGGCAATGTGCTCAACACTTAATTTCTCTGTACTACTACAATGAATGTGGGCCGGGTAGTGTAGTTGGTAGAGTGACTAGCTACAGGCTGGACGGTCCAGGGATTGAATCCCGGTAGGGGCGAGATTTTCTACACCTGTCCAGACCGGCCCTGGGGTCCACCCAGCCTCCTGCACAATGGGTACCGGGTCTTTCCCAGGGGTAAAGAGCGGCTGGGGCATGATGCTGACACCTCACCCCCCTTCCAGTGCTGTGGTCAAGAGTAGAGCTATACCTCTACTTCCCCTATGGGTGGTACAGCCTGTACAGAGCCTCAGTGCCTGTACAAGCGTGCACTTTACCTTCACCTTTATGACAATGAATAGCACCATTCCGGCTGCACCATAAAGTGTTAATGAACTCTTTTTATAGAGCACTCTCTCAGTAACCTTACATCTGTTACTGACAGGAGAATTCTATGTTTGTCTATGCAACAAAGTTTGATAAAATACAGAAGAATGCTGCTGATGCTCAATCTCTTTGACAAGCATACTCGCAACTTCTTCTCATTCATTAGCTTACAGATAAACATTCACAGCCAGCAGATGTCACTAAGACTCCTTTCTCAAGTATTTTGGTAACCCTTATCACAAACATGACTTCAATACTCCATGTCAAGACCTTATATTGTCAAGAACAAATCTGTGATAATAACACAAATTTTACCTCTCCTACTAGTAGAATCACGAAACCAGCACCAACTGAGACCATTGCATTCGCAATTGGCAGTGTGTAACCTGTGGGTGCTCCCTTCACTGCAGGATCTCCAGTGAGAGACCGAGATGTTTTTGCCATGCACACTGGGAATCTACTATAGCCCTGAAAATTCAACAGAGAATGGTGTCTGAACTGAACTGTAGTATCATTTGCAAACAACATACATAATTCTCTGCAGATGTGCAATTAAAACTTTCTGAACATGACCTTTGACACTATTACCATTTCATGTATTTTAAGTCAAAGTTTCTGTTACTGGTACTGTACAATGTGCCAGAACTGCAACCTTTAATAAATTTTATACAAAGGAAAACTGATCATTTTTTCTACAAATAAATTATTTCATAATACAGAGTTTATGTCAGTAAAGAAACACAATTGTAACTACACACACTGTAACCAGTTATTAGTCATTATACATAATACAGGGAAAAAAAAAAAGTTTGTGAGCACTGAACAGCTGTCTATTTGTGAACACACGCACTCAGTTAGTGTACACAGAGCATGAAATGCATTCACTTTTTGTTAGATGGATGTATTATCAAAATTCAGCAATCTTGTCACGATACGAACACCGCGAAAGACAGGCTAAGGGATTTCGAAGAGAGTTTAGAATGGGGTCTCTGTTCTTCTGGGATACAGTGCCACATCCCTGGGATTTGGTGCCTGACATAGTGGTCTTATCTACAATGGTCAAAAAGTCCCTTCTGTTCCTGTGGAGAGCCACTAGACAGGGCATGGAAAAATTAAATATCTTAGAAAAGTGGCATACATTCAAATTCAGGGGACAAGTTTTTGAATGCAGCTCTACATTATCCATTGCAGTGTGTTCACTTGCATATTGGCAAAATAAGTACTTGGTTCAATCAGTATTCAGTACAGGAAGAAGCAAATTAAAAATACAGGAAAGAGAATCTTAGACTCCAAGCCTGAAGTTGATGAGGAAAGTTCAAGATATGAAATGATTACTTTCGCAATAAGCTCTGTTCGGCCACCAGCCGTATCACATGCTTCAACAGTAAAAAAAAAAACCAACATTTTGAGAACCATCTCAATCCTTGTAAATAACCAACTTGACGCACAATTTTTCATGAAAAATTTTGCGTCAAATTGGTTATTTACAAGTATCATACCAGGATGCACAGTCAACAAAACATAAAATTCTGCAATGCACAACAAGCAAAACAAACACATCAATATAAGAACATCAAAACCAAATTGTACAAGAATAATGTGGCTATCTGGTATAACATGAAAAATTGTGCGTCAAGATGGTTATTTACAAGGATCATACCAGGATGCATGGTCAACAAAACATAAAAAACCGCCTCAATCTTCCTCATCTAGGGACTTCACGAATGGACACGGTTACAAGGTACTTAAAAAAAATTAGTTCACAGCACTGAAGAACTCACTGCCTATACTTTCTAAATCATGTAAAATTTACACATAAAACTTTCATTTACTTCTATTACAAAGATACTATTGTGTCAATGTTTAAAATCTTCTTCTTGTACGAGGTCTGTTAGAAAAGTATCCGAGCGTATTTTTTTATGCGAACACCTGATGGATTATAATCTAGCGCGCTTGCATGAGCCGACCTTGAACCTTAGTGCGCATGCGTGAATTTTTTCCCGCCTGT
>Ga0123352_10018323_pt1 | contig 11164 bp, 5 predicted proteins | sample TergutLab28metaG_FD_89700 | JGI IMG/M metagenome (GOLD analysis project Ga0123352, IMG submission 89700) | Labiotermes labralis P1 segment gut microbial communities from Petit-Saut dam, French Guiana - Lab288 P1 | ecosystem: Host-associated > Arthropoda: Insects > Digestive system > Gut ... | reverse complement strand
TATTAGTGGTGATTTGTTTGTTTTGTTTTTTTGTTGGTATTATTACTTTTAATAGGAGGTGTGGGGGGGGGGGGGGGAGGGGGCGGCTTTAGAATCCAATGCGACTTGGGCAGTTCAACCTAATCAGATCCCGCCGCGAGCCTCATTTAACACACCCATACCTCTTTCACAATTGTAAATTTATTTTTGCCGCGCATGAAGAACAGATCAGAATTGCGCAATGTGTCATATGCTGGCGTTACATGGGAACGGACTGACATAAAGATCGAAACCTCAACCCAAGAAACATATTTACCTAATCATCTAAGATAACAACAGCACCGTAGTAAATACAGTGTAACTAGTTGACCTGTAACATCTCATATGATGACGGTAAAGAACAAAATTTCTGAAAGTTGGAGTTGTTAGGTGATTGTCAGGGCTTTGCTTCGTAACGAGGAGATGCTGGGTTCAAGACATGTATCGTTACTCCCTTACCTCCAGCCTTCATGTCGCCCCTCATTGAACAAACAGTGTCTTTACGTGCGCCAAAGTAGCTTCCTTCCACCTCCTTCTTAATTAATCAGTTCATTACAATCATTCTGTAAGCTTTTCGTCGATACTATATCATATGGTATGTACAATTGTACAAACACTGTCAAATAAATTGTCATTACGTAATGTAACGCCTGACGTTGCAGTGTTTAGGCTACTGGCACAACAACAGGTGTCAAAAAAGATGCCGACTCGGGAAGGCGACTAAATTTTCTTACATTCGACTTCAAAACTTGAGTGTATTTTCTGTACGTCTTCAGACAATTCACATCCTCTTCTCTGGCTGCACTGTATTACAATAGCTATGGGAACTACGGCAAGACACGGTATCGTAGCAGAATAACAAGACTACAAACCGCATGAGATTAAAATTACTAGAGAAATGCAGGAGAAAAATTGTCATTTTAATATTGCCTGTAAATCTTACTATAAAATACAAGTACATAATATAAAACTTTAGGGATGCTTCGGGTGTATGTGAAGATCTCAGGGGGAGGAGCAACAAATGGTGTACTGCCCGCTAGAACGCCAGTGTGTTCGCAGCCAAATACATAAAGGCTCCCCTTCTCGCATCCCTTGCTGTACTTGGCACAAAAGCAGACTTCTGAATATTAATGTGTATATGTATATGTCGAACGCCGGTTGCAGAAACACCCGCCTGCGGCTACGTGAATTAATAAGCAACCGTGTGGGTTCGAAACCCCGAGGGAATCGGTCGGCTGTTCAATTTCACGCTCGCATTAAACCTTACGGTGTCGCTGTTTCCCTTGTTGTATTAAAAGACGTTTTTTTGTCTTCATGTATTGTATGGCATCCAACGGCACGATAATACGTTAGTGATGAGTTATTATGGATACGAAAGCAAGCTGTTTTGCTATGTAATATACTACAACAGTATCAACCTGGTGGCATATAGGAAAACATCTCAGTCAGGTCGTAGAGAAGTGGAAGCTGTTCAGAATTGGAAGGCTTAATAATGTCTGTTATAACAAACAAACATCTGTAACTCCTGAATCAATTTCACTGGAGAGGGTTATTATCATTTCGCGAAAGTTCCACTGATTTCACGTAAATTGCACTGGGATGAATAATTTGGTGTGTCTTTCAGGTTTTGTTAGGCGGACGTATGGAGTTGGGAAATTTGAGAACCACAACTTACGACTAGTGGGGAAAGAAGTGTACTGTCGTTGGAATTTAGGTTTATAAGCATTCAGGGTAATGTTAAATGTTTAACGTTGTACGATACAATGTCAGTTTAATGCTGCATTGTTCTCTGAATTATACCAGTTAAAATTCTTATATAAATTGTCTAAGAGCTAAAATATCTAAATTTTTTAAATCTACGATATAAATTCACGTTTAGTGCATCTATGTGATAATATTACATCTCGTAACCAGTAACCTCGGTTTGCCTACGTGTTTCATCATTTAAAGTTGTAAAATATGAAAGTGATATTCCTTAAAGGGCTTTTGTTTCACAGTTTTACTTTGCTTTGCATTGTGCAGTTACTGAAAAATATTGCAGGAAAGAACATGGAGTCTAAGAACACCTTGAGACTCAAAGCAGTAAGGTTGCCGGTGTAGTGTTATTATTTCACATAATTTGAGGAATACAATGAAATGTCACAATACACATCTCGATCTTGTTCAACTCCCAAGTTACAAACACCCACTCTTTAAGTTCAGGTTCTGTAAGACGTTTTCGATTTATGCGCTTTCACGTTACGCTGTTGTTTACAGAAAAGCATTTACCGCATAAATTGGGGGTATTTACTGGTATTAATAAACAACGTGCTTCAGTGCACCGTGTCGGCTGGTTGTCCCATATTACCACCCCAGTGCCGGAAGGTTTGGCTCCCAGTAGAGCCCAACCGCATTCCTTGCAGCGGGAACTTGTCGATATATAACCAGTGATTTACTGTCTGCCACATCCTGCAGTCGCAGCGTCCTGCGATTGGACTGTTCTTGTCTCTGCTCACGTTTTACATGGGAAGGTTGGTTAGGCCTCTAAATTAACGTTATGGTACTCCTGTTGGGCCTTGCGACTCTTTCGTAAAATCCAATTTCCGTTCTTATTACATGACGTTTCCTATGTATATGAAATCAGTAAGCGAATATTCATCAGATCCACTTAGTTTCAGAAAATAAAGTGAATATGCCAATTTTTACAACTTAAACTAATTACAGTTCTTGGTAATGAAATCTCCTGAGTGACACATAATCAAGTTGTGAGCATGTGAATATATGTAGAGCAAACACACATGACCCAATCCAATGAGAACATCTTCAGGTAGAGTGAAGAGGCTCGTCGAGTCCTTTCTTAATACAGAGAATCTTACACCATGATAATGGACACGATACGAACACAGGAGGTGTCTGGTACGAATCCCGGACAGGGGTCTGCTGATATTCCTCGGGTCCTTCCTCAGATCCTCGAGGTATCTGCCTTGATAGTACATTAAAATGTGCCACGATACTTCCCGAATCGTCATTCACAATTATCTCATTTATTCTGCAGCAACAGGCGGAATAGAATGGTCGGCCTTACTATCGGCCACTCGAATTCGACAGAAAGCCGACGGTATGCGCTGGGTAATGTAATGGGTGGTTCGGAGCTTCGACGTTGACACTTATTTGAGTTATAATAGTAAACTAATTAGAGGCCCTCTGAACGTACATTTAGTCCCGTGCGATTTGGCGGCGGTTAACATGACTCATTTGTTTGTTGTGTTAGATGTGTTTTCAATTAATATATCTATAAGCATGACGTTAAGGAAATCCAAATATCATGTCATTTGCAAGTTACCTTTAATTATATAAAAGGGAGTGCCGGGAGTTAGTACATGAGACTGATGATGATACGAAAGGAATGTGTGTTGTACTGCCGATTAGCTTTTATGCACTTTCAGCTTGCAGAACTGAAATTAAGTGCAGATATAAGAAGTAAAACTCGTTGTTCTAGTAGGCTTTGGACAATCACCAGCTTGATTCGCCTGGCTGCTGCGGGAGTAAGATCAACGCCCGTTGTAGCGGAAGGCGCGGTGTCTCGAGGTTGCGGATGTGTCCAGAGACCCCTCTGATGTGATCTCGCCAAGCCGTTCCACCGGTTCGACACCAAACACGTTCTGTTTACACGCAAACAAGGCGGAAACGTAGAATGACCTTTGGGCGAAATGGGAGCCATAAACGTAATGATATATATTTCTTTTCAAAGCCTGTAATTTATTTCGGGACCTACATTCGTATGTTATTTTACAAAGAAAAATAAGTGAAAATGCAGCGAACATAAGAAATAACAACAACGAGTCTATTTGAAGATGACATGGAAGTAAGCAGAAGAAAGCAGTTGTGGATCTGAGAAAAAATAAGATAATTATGCGCTGCCTTATACGGTAGTAATGATCACCTACCCTCTTTAGAGTGCCGTATAGATATATATGTGTAGCGTAATAGTAATTATGCGTGAAATTGACTGACTACTTCGCAGAGAGCATGTGTAATCTTCGTTTAAAAATTGAACTTTTTGGCGTGACGAAGAAATTCTTGCTATTGTAAAACCCGGAAGGTCATCGTCCTATTGACAATGGCCTGCATTGAGGCGGTATCTGGAGCCATTTGGACTGCAACCTATATTTTTACATTTTGTTTGCCCAATACTCATTTTATTATTATTCTTAAGTTTATGCCTACTCTGCCAAAAAGTTCTTTCGATTCAAGTTTTTATATCATAATTGTCTCTGCACTTGTCACCTTCCTTGTTTACATCCCACCGACCCCATACCTCTTTATATTATCTCCCTAAAACGTAAGTGAAGAATATGAATTCTGCAGCTTCTCTTCATGCAGTGTCCGTCATCCAGCTGTCACAACACTTCCTCCTGTTTAGATTAAAAAATCCTCCTTGACACTTATCACAGACTTGCAGCTTAGTGTGGCTGTGTCAACAGTCTGAACCTCTTAAGTTGAAGACTACAAATCCGGAAATATGGAAACTGTTTTAAAACTTAAAAAAAGGAATCTAACTCTTTTGTTTTACGTTTTGTTGACCGTGCATCCTAATATAATGATAGTCTTTTTTACCAACTTGATGAACAAATTATTTATTTTAATACATTTATTACATTCCTCTATATGTTTCGAACACTATTGTGCTTATTCTCAAGAGGACAATTGTATTAACACAGCCTTTGATATCATCACTCTCTTTGGATGACCGTTCAGTACACAGGCTACTAGAAGACCTCGGTCCTCTCGTAGCCTGTGTACTGAACAGTCACTCAAAGAGAGTGACGATATCAAAGGCTGTGTTAATACAATTGTCCTCCTGAAGATGAGCACAATAGTGCTCGAAACGAGTAGAGGAATGTAATAAATGTATTAAAATAAATAATTTGTGCATCAAGTTGGTAAAAAAAAGACTATCATTAATGGAAATGTAGTTTGAAATTATAAGATTCTAGCAGCCATCTGTCTGGTAGGCTGCATGGCAGCAACACTTTTGTTTTAATGGAAGAGCAGGTGTGATAAAAATTTGGTAGAATTAAGCATTTTAAAATTTACTAAAAGCTGAATGAATTTCGGGTATGTTGCACAGAAATCATACTATAGAAATCTGCATGTTTTTCTACGTTCAATTCTAATTTCTGTAAAGGACAAATGTAATACAGACGGAGAAAAATGGCTAGAACTTCTAGGCTTAAGACCTGAAAAGAAAAACCGAGATATATCTTAAAGAACGTCCATCACGAAGAAATCGGTAGACTGAGCCCGGAACAATCGTATTATTCTATTCTAGACATGCAGAATAATAATTCTGAAAAAAAAACAGTTCCTGCCAAATTCGGTATCTTAGATCATCTGGGTCAAACAAAACATGAATTTCTTCCCGTAACAACACAGTGCGATACCCCGAACAACGTGTTTAGATAGTCTCAGTGTGAGGGTGGCGAAAGATTTAGCGCGTCAGCGACTGTCTGAGGTAGATTCCATGTCAGCACCCTCCTACTGCGGATTTAAACGCGATATTCTCACACACAAGGCAAGAAAACGTGTTCTGGGTGTAATAATAACTCTCTTCCTGCAACCGTGCGAGAAGAAGATAATGAACATTGCCGGTAGGCTGCTGAATATTCGACACTGAGGTTCTAAGTGCTTGTCTGAAAGTTCATTGCACGCTCCAGGACTATTATTATAATAGTATATTGCTTCAGTCTTGCATAACTGTTATTCTAGCTGCTGCTAAAATGCAGATACAGTATGTATGTGACAGCGCTCGCTGTATCCAAGTTATGCTATGAATGAATACATAAATTAAAGGAAGAACGAAAGCTCTATGTCTTATTTTATTATTATTATTATTATTATTATTATGTGTCTTGTCATGAAGTGAATCTCTTACGTTTAGGTCCTTAGCGATATTGGACTTTTGTCAATCATAAGGGTCTCCAGCTTTCCCATGGAGCTGACGAAGGAGAAACTAGCGATTCATGGTTTGTGGGTTAAAGAATAGAAAGGCGTCCTCAAGTTCCAATATCTTTATATTTTATGTCTTTTTTATTGTTTGTGCATAGCACATAGTACTGACTTTGGTATTCATATTGTATTGTGTGAAGTTGAGACGGCAATCAATGCAGAAGTATGGCGCTGCATACAAATACATAAACATGATGTCCCTCTGTGTCTTGTCATAGTATAAATTGTACTTTTCGTATTTCTTGCACCAAATTCGTGACTATATCCTTTTGGGATATCAGTAGTTTATCGTATGTAATTTTTTTGCGAGATTTCAGGTCTCCGCCTCCGTGAAAATGAGATATTCGATGTTTTGGAATGTAGCGCAGTGCACTCTGGTAGTTAGTTACTCGTACCAACGCTTCGGCACAACCTATCGGTTCCATCTTAAAGATTCAAGCAGTAATTGGCCCTTAAAGCTGGGACGGATAGGTTGTCCCGAAACGTTGGTGACTACCAATCTACGCTGCGTAATATCCCAGAAGAGCGACGATGCAACATTCTTTTCCTTTTAAGATTAATCTTTTTAATGATAAATTCCCGTACCCATCTTACTTAAACTACAAGGTATTCCGAAAAGATATGTGCCAGAATCTAATGAAATAGACAAGCAATAGCATTCCCATCGCCAGATGCATGGAAATTTGTTTATTAGATTCGAAGGGGCAACTCTGGACGGACAAGTCTTCCCATTACGTATTGATTTTGTGCAACATGCTGTCTGTTCTCCCGAGGTGTATTCTCGAAAACATGATAGATTTTTGACCCACCGTACCATAATAATGTTTTCGTAGTTTGGAGAGTACGGACACTTACATGTATTTGGGTCTAATTTAAAGCAGGGCGCTTTGTCGTCTATGTATGTCGCTGTGCACACAATATGAGACCCCTGACATAGATCAAGTAGGCATGGTTTATGTGCGTGGGAGTGAACACAAAAGTTAATTGTCCGCGTAACTCATATTTCTGCCTCCGTGTGGTCTCTTCACTTATTATACTCCATATTTTTATCTTTTCACTAGCACTGGAACCAGCTTATGTATTTCTATTCTGCAAAATGTTTAGCGCCGAACAGTTAACAGCTCGCACACTGGAATATTTCTTCCACAGAAGGCTACCTACAGCGCGGACGCCTGAGACAATGACCTGAGATGTGACGGAAATAAAACAGTGTACCCAAGTAATGCGAAGTTGAATTCCAATGAGAAATGTATACAATCAACCCTCCAGTGTAACTCCACCCTCGCTTAGCGACCACGATAGCCTGTGAATAGAATTTCCCCATTGTACCGCATTTCGATTTACCGCCACCTCGACATACCCCCACAAATTGTGGTGGACAAACAGTGGCGCTGTATCGGGGCTTCGCAATTTTCTGAACAATTTAAACACGACAAATGTCTACTGGCCTAAGGTTCATGCTTTACCTTACCCTTATCCGTAGACGGACGGTGTGTTCTTTTCACCACTTCTCCTACAATACTATGCGCCTGTCTATTTGCCTATACGTCGTAGCTTCAAAATGTTCCCCGAATAAATGTCTTTCTGAGAAACACAAAACTTTACAATCGTACGAGCTACATTTCCTTCAAAATAGTCCCCTTGTGCAACTATGCACTTCTGCCAGCGACTGTAAAGTTGTTGAAATCGTTTCTGGAAGCCATTTTGTGAAAACCTTTTCAGCTCTTCCGTCGCATTCTTAATGATGCCAATAACATCACAAGAGCGCCGCCCTTCAATGCTGATTTCATTTGAGGAAAAAGTAAAAATCAGCTGGAGGCAAGTTAGAAGGGTATAAGGGATATTCCAGTATTGTCGCTTTCTTTGCTAAGAAAAGATTGACCAAAACCGACCGGTGTGCTGGAGCATTGTCGTGAATGAGAAACCAACTAATGGTTCTTGATTATTCAGGGTGTTACCGTCTGGCCGCATCACTAAGGCGACGGAAGATGTCAGTGTACACTTCTTCATTCACAGTAACAATTCCTGTAAATTAAACCAGCGAATTCCGGGAACTCTTTGAAGCTGCGGCGTATATCTTTCCCGTTGGCGCTAGGGCCCCATACGACTGAGGGCATTCCCTTTCCCGAATTTCTTGATCTTACTTATAAACATTTAACAGGACCAGAGATCGCCAGAACGGAAGGTCTGTCCATAAACAGGACATCACAAATGCAGACGAAACGCAAATACACTTGCTTACCCCAGGGGTTAGTTTCGAAATTCACGATTCCAATGTCCCAGCAATAAAAACAGTACATGCCTTAGACTGAGGGGAGCGTAGAATACTGGTAGAGCTACAGCAAACGCGACTTTTACTGCTTTCTTAATTACGAAAGTATTTTTTAAAACTAGTACTGGCTATAAAACGTTGATGCTTGTGAGAAACGAAAGACACTTGGAAGAACGCAGAGAATATATAAGCAGGTCATTTGCCATTTGACTGTCGGAGTACTCAACAAGGCAGGGGCCGAAATAAAGTATTCATTGTAGTAGCTCTTCAATACGCTGGGCAAACGAGGTATCGTGGTTCGGTTTCTGTCAGGAAGAAAATATTTTTCTCAAGCCCAACGCGTCTATGCTAGCCCTGGGGCCTATTAACCCTCATATTCTTCAGCGGGTACCGTCGGCGCTTTTCCCGGGTTTAAAGCAGCCGAGGCGTGAATCTAACCTCTTCCCTCCATCTAATGTCGATTTTGAGAATTTATAGACCCATAATTCCACACCCGCACATGCCTTCATAAAACACATGAGGGCCGCGCTACTTCCACCACCGCAATAAGTTGACTTAAGCAGTGTTTCTTGGAGTCTTCTCCTGTGCCGAGCCTGAAGAAGAAAGCTCCTCTTCAAGTCACTTGTCTAAACGCATTTTAACAACTTCAGTGTAACTCTCTTTGTGGCCGCAGTCACGGCATTTCAGTTCTAATGACTATTAAAAATATTCGTAGGTTGGATTAGGCAGTGTAGAATACATCACTAAGCTACTGAAGATACCCTGCAACATCTAATGTACAAAGTTAACATGCCACATTACAATAGTTCGTCATGTATTATCGCTCTAAAATACTTCTCGCTGGCTCCCAGTTGTTTCCTAGCATGACATTAAAGTTCTGCTATTTGAAGTACGGTATAACCTTACGAACTTCTTCATACTGTACGGTGTGCCTCTTTTCTTCAGGTAAACTGCAGACATGCTGTAATGTCAAGTGAGAAATGTCAGGAGACATACGAATAATAAAAAATTCTGGTGGAACTTTGAAGAAATCAGTATATGTATTTATTTTTTAAAAAGACCAACAAGTGTACTTTAATATATGAATGTATTTCTATTACATAGTGGCCACCGACATGTTTCGACTACTCAGGTGGTCATCTGCAGGGTGATGAGAACAAGAATTCAAACACCATAATTTGTCCAAATCAATCCACAGTCAAAAATCATACAATTTTGTATAAAATTCGCGGCTTAAAGATTGTTTCTACACATTAATTGTAAATTGTATTCGTGCGCTCACCACCCTGAAGATGACCACATGGATAGTCGAAATATGTCGGTGGTTATTATGTAATAAAATTAAAATCATACACTCAAGTGCGTGTGTTGGTCTTTTTAAAAAGTGTTATACGTCTGAATAATGCACGCAACAGGGAGCATATCGTCATCATCATCATCATCATTATGTACCTGAAGGGTTAAGCGTGTTTCCTGTTCCTTGATCCTCAAGATGAAGTTGGTCTCTCCATCTCTTCCTCGGTCTTCCTATGTTCCTTCGTTCTTTTGGTTGATATTGTAGTGCTTTTTTGGTAGTCTATTTGTGCCCATCCTCTGTACGTGTTGTAGACACTTTTTCTGGTACTGTTTTATTTCCTTTACTATGTTCTATGCTCCCGTTTATAAACGATAACTTTAAGCTATGACTGTCAACAGAAGTAGGCGACATAATGACGTTGATCTCATCAGAAGATTTGCAAATCATCAGGCACAAGCAGGTGGATGGATAGCTTACTCCGCTGAAACCATCAGAATCCAGACCCAAGAGGCATGCAGTATTATTACGCCCGAAAGCGGGTTGACATTATACAATTTTTTTTAATTCTTACCAGGGATCGAGCTGGGAATTAAGAGTGATACTTTATTCTGGACTATCCTATGCCACTACTTGCAGATTAGGCTGCATGCAGAGTACGGTACATTCCCCGTAATGACAGGCTGCTGATCTGCATACAGAGTATTGGGAATATGGCAGAGATACTGTTTCTAAGCGACAGTAGCGGATTGTCACAGACTGAAACAAAAGAGGGAGCTCTGCACGTTATCGTCACCCCCCTCTCCCCCAGTAACAGGGGCCAGGAAAGCGTGGCGTCAGGCTATTGTTTATAAGCCATTAAAACTACCAGTAAATGAGCAGATTTCATCTGAGGTAAGTACTAAATTGAGCTGTGGGTTTTGAGTACGATACAGGAGTTGAAAAACGATAAACACTTGCTTCTGATTTCCCAGGTATATAGCCCCTTTTTTGATTCGCAACTGAAAACAGAGGCAGAATCCGTGTGTAATACACTCACTACGAATATTCGCATTTAAATTTGATCTTCATTTTATTGCAATGAAATTTTTTTATCCTTAAACTTTTCCTGCCATAGAGACATGACAGATTTCTGTGTTTTAAAATGGGTTAGGCCCATTTGTGGGTGCATAATGCGGGTGATAATACGTTTTTCTTTAAGTCTATGGTGGATTAAGGCCAGGTACTCAGAAGTGTAATCATAACCACTCTGGTTTCTTGTTACCAACTAAATCAAGATTTAAATATCATGGGGAAAACTTGTTTAAGGACTACATGCTTTTGGAACTTCTTTACGGGTTATCGTATCAACATATACTCTGGTTTTGAATTTATCTTCAGAAGGACTTTAAAAACTTCGCCTCAATCCACTGATGTCTCAAACTTAATTTGTAGAATCTAAAGCGGTTACGGGTTTTTTTTTAAATTAGTAGCTATAAAATATCTGAAGAAAGTTTGTCGGGGAGGGGGGGGGTTAAAAAAATGGCAAAAAAATTTTGGGGAGGAAGTGGGCTTCTCGCTGAATTTTTTTATTATTTTTGTTGTTTTTTTTT
>Ga0123352_10018322_pt1 | contig 11164 bp, 6 predicted proteins | sample TergutLab28metaG_FD_89700 | JGI IMG/M metagenome (GOLD analysis project Ga0123352, IMG submission 89700) | Labiotermes labralis P1 segment gut microbial communities from Petit-Saut dam, French Guiana - Lab288 P1 | ecosystem: Host-associated > Arthropoda: Insects > Digestive system > Gut ... | reverse complement strand
ACCTAACCTAACCTAACCTAACCTAACCTAATCTAACCTAACCTAACCGTTTAAAGCTTGTTTCTAAGTATGAGTCTTAATTGTTGTAACAAATAGAAACTGCGTGTTTACGTGTCTCTTATGATCCTCACGATAAAAACAGGTTATTTCAGGACAGAGCTCTATGGGACTGGTCTTGCTAATGGGTACAGGCTGTGTCAACTGCACGACAGTCCAAGGACTTTTATATATAACATATTCATGATGAGGATCAGCATTAAAACTCGCCGGTCATTCAAGGCAGTGTCTCGAGTTCGATAAGATTTAAAATCTCTTTTGCACAAAGTGACGTTGGATTAGTTTTTGCTCAGATTAATGCAGTTTTTCCCTATCAGTATCATTTCAGCCATGTTCTGTGTCCATACCCAACTTCATGCTCCTCTTATCAGAAGGACAACTTTCGGAAATCGGGAGAATGGAAAGAAAAGTATTTTTTTGTATTATGTATCAGTCTTGAAATGGTTAAGTGGCCAAAATAAGGTCTACATTTATACAGCTGACTCCCGCATATTCGATCTAAAGTGAACAGCGGTATAGGCCAGTTAATATAACAGCTGATCAGTCAGAATCTTCAAGAAATGAAAAGAAATTGTATTAAAAAAGTGTACAGAATTGCGCTTCTTCAATAGAATTTAATAAGCAAACCATGTCTTATGAAATATAGACACATCACAAAATGGTAATTTTAAGTGTGTGTGTGTGTGTATGTGTGTGTGTGTAACATACAGCCTATTTTCTTTGCCAGGGTTACTTTTGTCGCTTATTGTACCTGTTAAAACTCAGAGACGGTTAAGGATGCATCAGTTCCAGGCACTCCACTGTATTTTGTGACAATGGTCTTTCCAAGATAGCAGCAGACTGTACTTTCCTTATGATATCTGCTTTTACATTTGTTTACTGACAGGAACGTGACCGTACATAATTATTAAGTTTGAGAAGGCTCGCGGCTTGCGTCATATGCTGCCATGCATATATTTATATATATACATTATATATGCAGGTATATGTGTCGTGCTTGCGAAATGCACGTTTAAGGGTCGCAAGGACTGGGGAAGGTGTAAAGATCATTCCATTCAGATGTCTACGCATGCAGCTGTGAAATCACGTTTCCTCAGGGTAAGGATTCTGCCAACTGAGAAATGAGAAACTGTCAGTTTATGATTTAAGACAATTATATTTCAAATTTTTAAACTGACGTATTCCTTCGCACAAGATAAATCTCCTGGGCATTGCTAAACATAAAACCTTTTCTCACAGCCTACTGGAACCATTACGCCACAAAATGTATTCCCGAATATTTCGCTTTAGCCAATATTTAAAATAAAAGATACACGTATTTTTGGACACAAAAAGTTATACAAGCAGAAAACAGAATGTTAAAAGCTCTTAGACAAAACCCCAAACTCGTTTAACTTTTGACCTACACAATAGGCTAAAGCATGCTAGTCTCTCCGTACATATTCTACACTAGAATTTAATGTGTTAACAGTTATAAATAAGGGCAGCATATGGCAGCGATAATCGGCAATGGAACATAAGCTGTAGACGGTACTTTAGTGTCCTCCTTCCTGTTGACAACAACACAACTTAGTGCATGTAGCTACGTATCCTAACAAGTTTAGTCAGCTAATATCTTACTACAAATATATGCCAATTTTATTGTTTCAAACACCAAGAATGACTGGTTTTACACAAATTTCAAAGTGTTTGTATACAAAAACATTGCTCGCTAATATAATGTGTTTCTCAGTAGGTTTCATGCCTGACACTCGTCTTTCGCAGAGTGAAAGAAGAGTTTATTTTATAAACTATAATTTGCAAAGGTACTGATTAAAATCTGTGTTCATTACATATATGTAGACCACTTTGTATACTGCAATTTATATTTGGTTGACTAGTGCTTAAAATTCCTAAAAAAAAAAGTAAAACCTATATCAGTTTTCTCAACCTTTGTGAGATCGCGGCCCGGTAAATTCTTTTCATAAGACGAGGGCCCGGTCCCAACAAATTTACTCGTAAATACCTTTCCATTTTTTTAAGTTCATACTTTAAACTAACATAAGTATTAATAATTAATTATGGAATAATCATAAAGAGTATTAATACACTTATGTATACGATGTGGCATGTTGACAAATATAAAATTACATTTAAATTAGTTATCAATCACCGGACTAATGAAATCTTGTAGCATATTCTAGTTTCCTCAGGCCAACATCTGGGTCTGAGTTTTCGACACATTCACGAATATTATTCTTCTCAGAATACTTCCACTATAAAAAATTTATTCATGAAAACTGCTTAGAAAACTAAAATGACAAATTCCAGGAGAACCTCTCGCAGTCCGGTATAATTGATGCCAGGGCCCGGTACCGGGTCGCGGCCCGGCGGTTGAGAAACACTGACGTACATAATTTAACGATTTTAATTTTGTAAAATTCTGGGTCTTAACATACAAAAAAAATAGTTCTCTTAGCACACCCCATACGGTTGTTTGAATAACGACCACTCTGTACAGAGAACACCACGAGAAACTTCAGAACAGTGCGTGTAGAGGCTGAAATTTGAACTGAGCTGTTCCCCAATAGCAGTGCCTAGCGTTCCACTGACACTAGTGTCAACATATTATAATCCTATCAACTTGTTAAAAATTTTTCCTTCAATAAACCAACCAGGGACAGAATAATTTATCGTAGTATGATGAAGTTGTGAAATCTTGATTACCAGAAGGTGGATGTCTTATGCATGACTCTCCTTCCCCTCATCATGAATTCTGCATCGAAACCACTTCAACTTGTTCCCCTGTTTCTTTCTAATTAGTTACGTGTCAGTTCAGCAAACAAGAGGAGTAGAGCTGCAGAACTGAGCACAAAATAAACGAACAAGTGGAAGGAAAGGTTTGGCTGGGAGTTAGTTGGGGTGGGGAAGTTGGTGTGAAATGTATGCAAATTGGTCGCTGCTCTACTGGTGACGATACGGCACGGTTTCAGGTTCCAGGCGGTATCAATACTGCTGCCCGCCTCAGGTGAACCCTCCACCAACATCTATGCGATTCGCTGTTTCCAAAATTGCTCGGCAAGCTAATATCACACCCATCCCTTTTCAGAATTTCAAGTTACATTCTCAGTTATTGACTTCTTCAAAGCAATGCCTTACTTATTTCCTCTATTTCTCAGTTTCTTACTTTTTTCTTGTTTCTCTCTTTCCATCCTTCTTTCATTCAAATAATTTAGTTTCCACACTTCTCTCTCTTGTTGCACATAGACTTTACTGTAGGAGCATATTTTATTTTTTAATATTCTCTCTCATTTATTTATTTAGATTTTATTGATTAAGGTTTAAGACTCTCACAGCGGTGGTTATGAAGACGAAATTTTTATGAAATGTGACGACGTGCAATTTGGTAGACACGCAAGACTTTTTTGGAGAAACCTCTTTTCTCCATCTTCAGCACAGGCAAATATTTTTGTTACGGTGTCTTGTAACTCAGTATTTTATTATCTGTCGTCTCTCCTACCGTTTCTTTGGGTCATTTCCCATAATCTTCAAATCACCTTGCTCCTTTTCTTACGCGCGCACCATTTGTAATATTATTTTTACTTCAGGACTTCGCTCTTCTGGGTTATTACGCAGCGGGTAGTGGTAATTCCTTGCCGACGTTTCGGAACAACCTAACGTTCCCATCTTCAAGGGTCAAATTCTTTGCCCTTTCTTGCTGCCATTGTATTTGTTTTCAATTCTATCTTATTTTAAATTCTAATCCTTCCGCTTTTGCGATGTAATTATTTATTCAGTTTCCTCTACGTGTCTTTCTGCAACATATTTACATTACTCGTTATATGGTACTGCAAGTCAAAGGACACTAAAGGAGGGCTTCTTATAGCGCGCAGCCGTGAAGCAAACAGGCATTTTGGGAGTTTGTGGGCGGTTTTGGTGATTCCAACTTGATAGGCTGAGAGTCCGAGTCTTTCGTACCAGTCTACCGCAAAAAAAAAACTGTATTTAGCAATCCCCGGATAAATTAAACTGTACGAAAAAATTTGTATTTTTGTTCACGTTGCTATTCGAACACACACGCACATACACAGTACATGAAGAACAAGGACAACGGAAGAAATTTTATTGTAGAATTTCAAACTACAGACAACCAATGTATATCAAATGGTGCTGCTTGTCACAGTACATTTGATTTCAGAAACCTAATAATTAAACCAAACAATACACTTCATTAGGGACACCCCACAATTTTCTACACTATGCCTCCTTTTAAGGTTCGGTCACTCAAGGGTCATTATCACTGTGTTAATATAAAGTTAATTATATATTAATAACTACGCTCATTCTGACTTCCGCAGGAACAGATTAAAAGGGACTCGAGCAACTAGTCACAAAGGACCACGCACGCACGCCCGAACCTACGCGCGCGCACGCACACACACACACACACACACATGCACATAATTTTATATAGTACACGTTTCTAAATATTTTCACCAAGAGACCTTTAGACAGAGGTCTTGTCTAAGGGACAAACGTGTGATTTCAAGGGTGAAACCAGACACAGAAGCTTATATTGAGTGTATATCGAGTATATACTGACTATATATTGAGTATATATTGGGCATATATTGCCTCCGCAACCCTTATTTCCACGTTAAAAAAATCTTACACTTATTAATCCGTGATTATTTTCGTGATATGCAACACGGTAACTGCGTAAATTCTTGTAACTGATAAGCCTTGACCACTGCCCATGAGGGGCCGGAATATGTGGGAGAAAAATAATTTAGACTATCATGAGATATTCAACTATAAACTGTACTTGTTTGCTTAGTTACCAAGTATTAAAGATTATAAATTTATACTTCTATTGTCTATTAATTATTTCTGTCAATAACATAAATATACAGATGTACATAAAAAGTAAATTCTTTTAATTATATTACTGGCTTCTCATTATGTAACACATGTTTTAATAGTTATAAATAGGACCACAATATGTCAACAATAAAAGTCAAAGAGGAGTTGTTATGCGCCATGACTTTCGGCGAAGACTGCATGGTTATCCGTGGGAACAGTACTAGAGATAAGAAATTAAAAAATTTTCCATTTAAATTCCGACATTTTTCATACTTCACTGGTGTATAATACTCAAACGGACGTTTTCTCGTTGACATGTTTTTGTGTGTGCTCGCCTTATCTGGCTCCTCTAGCTGTTAACGAGATCCAATGCAGTGTAATATAACAGTAACGTCTGTCAGATTGCGTTTGGGTACGCAGTTCCATGTTCTGCGATATTCTGTCCTTTTGACTGACACGTGCAAGAAGGTAAAGGCGAAGGTGCTACGATCCTTCAGAATGGGGGTGAATATTTTCAAACCAGTACAGCGTGACCTCCGACATAAATCTGAATCTCCAATCCCCATACCGCTCAGGTGATTGTCTCATTTACGCCTTTTATATCACACTTCACCAATTTTATGTTTGAAATAAGCGTCTTTCTCACGGTAAATTCATTTTGGTGCATGCACTTCAGACGTTTCGGCTTTGTTCATGTATGAAACACCATTTCACACATATTACAGCACTTAAAATACAGTGGGGTATCCTACAACGCACGATGCTACAACGAACAGTTTTTAACAATAAAATCAAGATGCTACAACGAACGCGGAGGACTATAATCTGCCGACGTAGCACGCGCTTGCGGGTGACGTGTCAGGACAGTCGCCCAAGATGAGTAAGAACGGTGACTCCTCTCCTTCCACCTATGTGATTTTTTATGATTTTATTAGGGAAAGTTTGTTTATATTTTCACTGGGGAAGATTATTTGTGCTTTTTATGAGCGTAATTTTTTTTAGCTTTTTTTAAGGAAAGTTCGATTATAGTTTTCGCTATGGAAAGATTGTTTATGCTCTTCATGTGCTTTAGATTGTTTATGCTTTTTATTAAGGAAAGTATTTTCACAGTTCTCACTAAGGAAAGTTTGTAATGCTCTTCAAATTTGCATGTAAAGTGCAAGAAATTTAAATAAATTAATTTTATATTATTTTTGTACTTATATTTTAAATTTTGTATTATACTTTTCCTGTTTAAATGGTTGTGTTGGATGGCAGCTTTGCTCTAGGCTGTGGGCCTGGAACAGATTACCCCTCAATACACATATTTCAATGTAGGCTAGAACGAACAGATGCTATAACGAACGAAGTTCTACAATCAACTACATTCTTTCTAGCATAACCCACTGCTCTGATGATACGGCAACATCAGACTTCGTGACTAACTGACATAGTACACAGAATGTAACAAACTCAATTTTCACACGAATTCTTGTTTCCGTCTCTAAAACGATATAAAAGTGCTCGAAAGACGAGAATCTAACTTCTGAGTGTCTTGTCAATAATAAGTGCACTGTCTGTGTAGCGGTAGAACAAACAGCGTGTCCAATTAGCCGTATGATGTCTCATCTTGTTTGTGTGAAACATTTGATATTCTTATTACTTCGTACTGTTCATAAAAGGAATACGATATGGCAGAATAAACATTTCGTGACGAAACCGAACTTTTCCATTTTGTTTATTCTCGCATGTATTTAGATTGAGAACGAAGTACCGTGAGGAACCGGAAGTACACTCAGCTGAAGACACACCCACCCAACACAGAAAACTAACATTGTACGTAAAAGCCAACATCACATATTCTGTTTTTGTTTTGTGGCTGCTAGAAGATTTGTCTTTTCGCAGAACGTGATTGTAAGAGATTATGCTGTCTCCAGTCTTCTGCTTCTTCTTTCCGAAGTCACAAGAATGATTCTCTTTGAGAAAGGAAAAATAAAAAATTCGGAAGAGAAAGCATGTTATTAACTTTGTGTCTATGCTGTAAAACAACGGGAAAATAGTTTATTGTGCGAATCTGAGGAAGATGACAGGCAGAAAGAGCAACAGGAATATTATGAATCTGAGGAAGATGACAGGCAGAAGGAGCAACAGGAATATTATGAATCTGAAGAAGATGACAGGCAGAAGGAGCAACAGGAATATTATGAATCGGAGGAAGATGACAGGCAGAAGGAGCAAGAGGAATATTATGAATCTGAAGAAGATGACAGGCAGAAGGAGCAAGAGGAAAATTATGAATCTGAGGAAGATGAAGGGCAGAAGGAGCAACAGGAGTATAATGGTCCTGCAGATTTTCGACATTTGAATTGGTAGAGAAGAAAGGTGTCTCGCGTAATATGAAACACAAAATTACACAAAGCGCACACCCCGTACACAAATTACACATTGGGGCAAAAGGATGTAGTTGTCCCTTATGAATGATAATTTGTATTTATTAGCCAGGCGGCAGACACGTTATTGATCTCAGAGTAAACGTGCCAATGGGAGATGACAAAAGCACTATGAATTTAAAATACGATTCCTGCAGCATTTCCCACAATTAAGTCTGCATTTGTACGGTTCATGAGAAAATCAATTACAATTATCTGCGGTGTGTAGAGTAGGTCAGGAAAGGCAAGCTCCTTTTTAGAAATGTGTATCTAATAGCACACAAGAACGTTTATTCCAGGTGCTCTAACTGGTCTGCGCGTTGATTCACTGTACATAGAAATTCATTCAAACAGAAGTAAAAGTGGACTCACAAACTGCAAAAATACACGAGTTGTCCACATGGAGCCGAATACGTTTCCTTGCATTTCGTTATATGGAATAACTTCAAAGAGTCTCTGGAATTTGCTGGTATAATATAGAGGAATTGCTTGTGTGAATAGAGAACTGTACACTTACACCCTACGTCGCCGTAGGAATGCGATCACAAGGAAACGCCCCGAAATATGGAGAACCAACAGTTGGTTTCTGCTTCACGACAATGTACCAGCACGAATGTAGGCAAATCATCCCGGTGTGCCAGTTAATCATTAGCAATCAAGTACACACAAACACAATACTCGAATGTTAATAAAAATCCAACCAGATGCAACAGTAAGCAGATATTTATTTACTGCAGAGTCACTGTACATGTTTCGGGTGTCACAGCACCCATCATCAGGAGAACTAAAAACTGTAACCGCAACCTCCGGTACGGGTACAGCTACTTCCCTCCAACGTAGCCTGATCAGGCCACGTTGGAGGGAAGTAACTGTACCAGTATTATGACCTGTACCGGACGTTGCGGTTACAGGTTTTATTACTCCTGATGGTGGGTGCTGTGACACCCGAAACATGTACAGTGACTCTGCAGTAAATAAATATCTGCGTACTGTTGCATCTGGTTGGATTTTTATTAACACTGAATTACGATGCACGGAATCATGAGTTTACAACACTCGAATATTATGCTTCGTTTATTATTATTTTTCTACAATATGCTGCGGTCGTTCCATTCGACCGTAATCACGTGCAGGACACAAGTACAGAAATGGAAATGTGTACTATAGGAGAGGTCCCTGTTGCAGTATACATTTCCATTTATGTACTTGTATCCTGTACCTAATAATGGTCAAATGGAACGACCAGAACATGTCGTAGGAAAATAATAATAAAAGAACCTATAATACTGGTATGTCGTGTTTGTGTGGATTAGATGGCCAATCCTCCAGCACACCGGTCAGTTTTGGTCAAGGATTTCTTAGCAAAGAACAATGTTACAACACTGGAGCATTTCCCCATACTCTCCTGACCTGGTTCCAGCTGATTTTTTCCTGTTCCCTCGACTGAACTCCTCATAGAAGGGACGGCGCTTTTGTGTTGCTACTGACATCGTTAAGAATGCGACAGAAGAGCTGAAAAGGCTTTCTCAAAATGGCTTCCAGGAATGTTTCCTATACATCTATAGTCCTTGGCAGAATTGTATAGTTGCATAAGGAGAGTATTTTGAAGGAAATGTAGCGTAAATGATTGTATGTTTTGTGTGTCTTAGAATTAAAATGATTCCGGGAATATTTTGAAACCACCACGTACTTGACAAACACTGGACAATGTGTCGAGCATTGTGACCATTATCACGATGGAGGAAGCCTCCAAATTGTGGTTGTGTAAGTAATAAATAAGAAGTAGTTTTGAGTTTTCTGGTAAGGGGCGGGGGGAAGGGGTGGAGGGCGGCGGAGTAATATCACCTCGCCGACAGGAAACAACATGTCACTATATATCACACAGAATCTCGGCATAGGATCTATTATAATGGACATCAGATAAATAAGGACAAGATGTGTCGGACATGCAGACAGCGCGAAAAGTAGAGACCTACAAAATTTGACACAGAAAATCCGACAGAACGAAGAAACTTGAACGTTAAATATAAATCTTATTGTTGCACCGTGCATTTTTGTAGAATCACTTCTATTATGAACCAACAACTGCATTTAGATAGCTTTCATATAAAACACTTTTAAAACATTTTAAAACACTCCGACATGTTTCGATCTTGTCAGATCATCATCAGGGAGCTTTGTTGTTCCTTGCTAAAGTTATATTACAATATTCACAATTTAATTCGTTTTGCAAACAAGGTGTTGTGGCAGCATGTCATGTTGTGTAGGAATGTGTTGTAGAGAGAGCAGTTGGCCAAATATGTGCTGCAATGAGGTCATTCCTTGATAACATTAATTTTATATTATTGACTTACTTATTGAAATACAGTTTTCACATTATAACCGGATATACCGCAAAATTCACATTACACTGTAGGTTTTATCACCTCCGCTATCGTGTTGTAAGATGTATGGGTTTATGTAAATTATACTGTTTCCTGTTGTACGTAAGAGTACAAAGTAGATGGGGTTTTAAGCCTAAAGAATATTACCATTCTGCTGGGTTAAATTCCATTTTGCTTTGTACTAAAATAGTAGGAAACATAAAAATTTGCATAAACATCTGTACCCCATAAACGTCTGTACACCATAAACATCTGTACCCCATAAATGTATTACCCCATAAACGTCTGTACCCCATAAATGTCTGTACCCCATAAACATCTGTACCCCGTAAATGTCTGTACCCCATAAAGTCTGTACCCCATAAACGTTTCTACCCCATAAACGTCTGTACCCCATAAACGTCTGTACCCTATAAATGTCTGTACCCCATAAACGTCTCTACTCCATAAACGTCTGTACCCCGTAAATGTCTGTACCCCATAAACGTCTGTACCACATAAATGTCTGTACCCCATAAACGTCTGTACCCCATAAATGTAGATACCCAATGAAAAATTTATTAGAAAAAATGAATGAATATTTCGGGGCAGGTCTAATGAGGTGGGGGTTCTCGGCATACAATGGACAGCCCACTTAGGGCCTAATAAAAACGTTCTTCTTAATAAAATTGTCACACGAAGTATCAAAGTAAAATAAACAACTAAACGAGGTTACGTCATATTTCAAAAGAATGTTCGTTGTTTTCTTGTCTGCCTGTAGATTTGAAAATTCTTCCCCATTTCTTCAACTCCCTAAATCTCGCTTCTCATTTCTCATGAGGCAAAATCATAATGTTTTCATTATTATCACATGAAATTACATTATATAAATCATGGCAATACAGCTTGACCCACCAATAAAGTTGACGGTAAAAATCTCTATTACAGGCCTACGTCACAAAATAGCTCGCCGTAGAGCGAAAGTAATAACGCTGAACTTTCTGCAGTGTTCAGTCCTTTTTTGTTATTTTATTTAAAGAAATAAACTCCCTGTGTATACTCCACTAAAACGCGATTTTTTTCATAAATTATTTTGAAACTGATGTGCGTAAGTAAACCAAGCAAGGTCGCTTTGAACGTCTTTATCTTCAGGTACACCTTCACATGCATCACACTTACCAACATTTACATACAGTATGTATATATATATATATACGCTTATACATATAGATGTATTATATGTATATATATCTATACATACATACACACACACATATATAAATATATATATATATATATATATATATATATATATATATAAAAACCAATAAAACAAAAAAACAATGCTATCTATATCTAAAAATATATAGATTTTGAAACATAGAGCATCTTAATTTTGTTATGTATGTTTTTATATATATATATATATATATATATATATATATATATATAAATATCCCTTAAAACCTCTCTTACCAATGCGAATTTCACCTT
>Ga0123352_10018320_pt1 | contig 11164 bp, 4 predicted proteins | sample TergutLab28metaG_FD_89700 | JGI IMG/M metagenome (GOLD analysis project Ga0123352, IMG submission 89700) | Labiotermes labralis P1 segment gut microbial communities from Petit-Saut dam, French Guiana - Lab288 P1 | ecosystem: Host-associated > Arthropoda: Insects > Digestive system > Gut ... | reverse complement strand
GGTGGCGGACGCTTGTGAGTGCGGTAATGAGCCTTCGGGTTCCGTGAAATGCGGGGAATTTCTTGACTAGCTGCAAACCAGTTAGCTTCTCAAGAAGGACTCTGCACCATGGAGTAAGTAAGTCGGAGGTCGAGTGTAGAAGTAACATAGGCATCTACCTACAGTCAAGTTAAAGGTCGAGCATTATGTTTTGTAGTTATCCTATGTTCCTTTGTTCGCTGTTGAGAAGGATTTCAGTTTTCTGGTTCGAAGTTCGAGGTTCATCGCAGTGTTACGAGCACCACACGAGATATTTCTATACATAAGTGCCGATTTCTAAATTATCGCATACAAATCATACTAAAATGTAAAGTGATTCCGTTACAGGCCCGGTGTGGCCCAGAGGGTGAGTAGAAGTATAGCTCTACTCTTCCATGATCGCGGCACTAGAAGGGGGTGAGTGGTCAGCAGCACGTCCCGGCCGCACTTTAAACCCGAGAAAGACCCGGTACCCATTTTACAGGAGGCTGGATGGGCCCCAGGGCCGGTCTGGACGGGCGTAAAATCTCGTCCCCACTGGGATTCGATCCCAGACCGACCAGCCGACTGAGCTACCAGGCCCACATACCAATCATACTACTTAATGCATATGTATTTATATGGTTTGCCATTATTATTACAGAAGACAAGAGATAATTTTACTTCGAACCAGACCACTGAAATCCTTCTCACCAACCAACAAAGGAGCATAGGAAAATATAATGCTCGACCTTTAACTTGACCTAGGTAGATGCCTTCGTTATTTCTACACTCGACCTCCGACTACTCATCTTTAATATTTGTTGAGATTCACTTTATACCACTGTTACCTGTTCTTAATTTTTATCGCTCTTTCTACCATGTTTTATTGTACAACTTCATTTCTTCTGTAATATTATATTCATGTTAAAATTTTTGGGATCCCAAATTTGTGCATTGCTACTTAACGTACCTATACTAACGTGGTTCATAAATGGCCTGAAGATGACTTTTTGAGTCGAAACTAGTCGCCACATCTAAGTAGTACAATTACTAAACCTCTCTGTTTTGGCTAATCTACTCTTGAGTACTACGATATTCGATCAGATTAGATGCAGATAGCGTTGTTACAACCAAACAAGTAAATATTTAGACATATGTTTCTGTCCTGGTGATTCTTCTGCTCCTTGCCTTGTGTACACAGCCATTTCAATTTGCCTTGTGAACTGGATAGTTCAATAAAGGAAAATTCCCCCTGAGTCATTTCCATCGCGATCATTTGTCCATTAAGAGTTTGTCTCAAGGCAGCGTCCCATGGACTGAAGCAGTCTTCATCACCAATGAAGAAATATGTTTGGATTGCCACTCGCAGAACAAACGTTTCCTTTGTCCTTTCTGATAGTAGATTCTTTCATAAGGATTTAAACAGCCGGAGCATGAAGCTGATTATTCCCCCGCCGTCTAAAGTGAATCCAACAACAATGTAGTTTTAACACTCTAGATTTGTGTCTAGGAAGTAAGAGGCTTGAACCTTGCACAAGATATTGGCTATCATGACAAGTTGTGCCCCACACAAGGTCTGTCTCACCAGATGGCTGCATTCAATACTGGCCACTACTTATATTTCTATTCCAGTATCCACTCATTGCTTACAGTTTCTGTGTTAGTACTAGCCTTTGGCCATTGATTACAGTTCCTGGGCTAGCAATTGGTCAATGATTGTCGTTTCTGTTCTAGTACCTGGTCACTGTTTACAGCTCCTGTGCTAGTACTTGGTCACTGCTTAGAGTTTCTCTTCTAGTACCTGGCTTCTCCTTACAGTTTCTGTTTTAGTACCTGGTTACTACTTACAGTTCCTATTCTAGTATCTGGTAACTGCTTACAGCTCCTATGATAGTACCTGGCCATTATTTACAGTTTCTTTTCTAATACCTGGCCACTCCTTACAGTTTCTGTTCTAGTACCTGGTCACTGCTTACAGTTTCTGTTCTAGTACCTGGTCACTGCTTACAGCTCCTGTGCCATTACCTGGCCACTGCTTACAGTTTCTGTTTCCATACCTGATCACTTCTTACAGTTTCTGTTCTAGTACCTGGTCACTGCTTACAGTTTCTGTTCTAGTATCTGGTAACTGCTTACAGCTCCTGTGCCAGTACCTGGCCACTGCTTACATTTTCTGTTTCCATACCTGGTTACTTCTTACAGTTTCTGTTCTAGTACCTGGTAACTGCTTACAACTCCTGTGCTAGTACCTGGCCACTGCTTACAGTTTCTTCTCTAATACCTGGCTGCTCCTTGCAGTTTCTGTTCTAATACCTGATCACTGCTTACAGCTCCTGTGCTAGTACCTAGCCACTGCTTATAGTTTCTTCTGTAATACCTGGCTGCTCCTTGTAGTTTCTGTTCCAGTACGTGATCACTGCTAGCAGTTTCTGTTCTAGTGCCTGACCACTGCTTACATTTCCTGTCCTAGTACCTGGCCAATGCCAAAAACTTTAAAGAAATACGTAATGGAATCTTAAACTATTTTACACTGAGAATTCTTTCTAATGAACATCATTCACTAGAAACACATCAATGCATTACATTTACATTGCATTTTCTGTTACAAATATGCAAGTAGATATTGTCTCCCTAATAATATCTTCTTATCCATTAAATGCAGCAAATGTTTGACAGTAAATGTGAACTTGTTTATTTGTTCAATTGAACAGTCAAACAGCCAAAAAACTGTAGAGTACAAAGTCCAAAAATTGTGTAGTACACTCAGTATGGAGAAACTGTTGGTACTGTGTTTAGTTCCTGTAAGATACAAGTCAGATTGTCCCCATTGTTCTGTTCATTTCACCAATTAAAATTAATGTAAGCAAGTGTTCTCTGTGTAGTGGTGTAACTTTCACTGTAAGCAGTCAACCCACTAGTCAGGTTTGCACCTATTTTATGACCTGCTTTCGGATCAAGTCCAAAAGAAATGCACATTGAAAATATACATTGTCTGGATAGTCTGGTTTGGTTTGGTTTGGTTTGTTTGTTCATCCATTCAGTCACAAATGTAACACTCAACGCATCAATTGTATTTTATTGTATTCTCTTCACTGCTGTTTCATATTAGAGCATTTTCTTTATTGTGCACAAATTTGTGCCATATTCAGTTCTTTTAGGCACATGTTTGAAATCTTTACTTAACAGTTAATTTTTATAAAATAATTTCGTCTTTATGTTTAAACAATCGCTGAGGTGAATATTGCAAAAGAAGGAGAAAGTAATAGGATGATAAAGACAGCCGCATGATTGAGGAGTTTTGTGACATCTGTCCGTCACCAAATGCTATCACAATGATGGAATCAAGAAGGACGTGATGGAGAGGCTACATGGCTTGCATAGGAAAGAAGATAATTATATACAGCGCTCTCAATGGAAAAACTGAAGGAAAAAGATCACTTGGAAGGTCTAGGTATAGATGAGAGGATAATATTAAAATGGATCTTAAGGAAGTAGGATGGGAGGGTGTGGCATGGATTTTTCTGGGTCAGGATAGAGGTCAGTGGTGGTTCTTATGAACATAGGAATGAACTTCTGGAGTTTCACAAACTGTGGGAAATTTTGTGACTATGTGAGCAACTGTTAGCTACTGAAGAAGGACTCTGCTCCATGAAGCCAGTTATTTCAACCATTTCTTGGGTTTAAATTTAGCTCTCACCTTGCAGTGTCCCTAACTGGATCATGTGTTAAGTGTATTCCATTCCAAACAAGGGGTACAAACCTTTGTTTATCTCTTCCTTATATTTTTTCTGTTCTATTCTGTCCCTCCCAGCTGTAATGTGTAAGACTAAACCACACCAGCCACTAATAACAAAACACGTGTCTTATTGTAGTGCAGTCTTATTAGATGGATGCTGAAAAATATTTGCCCATAATGATTTTTAAGAAGAAGCTCAAGTTTTACTATACAAAATATGCTAATTTGTGGCTTTTATGTACTTTGTAAATCTCTGTGACCTATCCTATCTCCTGTTTAATTAGATCTAAATTCTTTGTTTCAGAAAACAATTTTGGATAGCATACGTCAAGATGATAGTAGTTTTGAAGGTGATGGGTACACCAGCTTGGCAGTCATATATGCTGTGTTCGCAGTGTGCAACTGGCTTGCTCCTTCTATTATTAGTGTTACTGGACCCAGGATAACTATGATTATAGGAGCAGTCACATACTGGTAAAGGGTTTTGTCTTATCACCACTGTCCAGTATTGAATTAGGTCGTACTACCTCTTGTGATTGCAGCTCAACTCTGCTGTGCCTTAGTGAGTGATAGTATTGCTACATAACAGAAGCCCCACTTCCCATGAAATTTTGTTATTTACCTTTTTTTTTATTGATAAATTTGTGTTTATTAAGAAAATGATTTAAATTGATTCATGTTCATTAACCTTTTGATGCCTAATGTAAAATATAGTGGTCGTACCGCACCGCTAACCTCTAAAGTTGCATTTTATATATTTATTCAACAAATATAGGTAGTGAATATTTTAAACACGGTATGTACTCTCCGTTTCTTTCTCTTCAAAATGCAGTTTGTTTCATAATTCTAACTTATTTGGTTCCTGTATTATTCACATTTTATATACAGGGTGTGCTAAAATTTAAAAAAAATAATTCCGGCGCCAAAAGGTTAATACACCATGTTTTGTGTGTGTCTGTATTAATTTTGTTAAAAACTAGACGTGCATATTTCTGATTTGTTTCATAATTTACAAATTTTTCTGACCCTCATACACCCTTGTAAAATTGTAATATTTCAAGAATGGAACAAACATTTGTCCTGTTTTTTTTCCATGTTTGTATTTGCAAAGTACACAATTCTTAAAATTTGGTGTTTGTTTCTTTATTTGTATGAATCCTGCAATGTAATGTTCATCCAATATCTTCAGCATATTGAGTGGAATTTCTAAACGTAACTCAAAAAGACACTTGCCATCTTCCAAGAGTGTACCTATAATTTAGACACTTTATCCAAAACTAATGTTGCTCTTGTAAAAGAGTTATATTCCCAGAGTGTGATGCATTTTTATCTCTGTTTTTCTAACACTCACATTTGCATACAATACAACAATGAAATTTTGTGACATTTGCTGGGGGTTTCTCTAGTTTTTTGAAGTTTCTAATTCAATAATATTGACACTATTTCGTCCACATATTATGCAAGAATCTTATATTTTATTTTGAATATGGTTGTCATATTCAAAATATGTACATGAAAGTGGTCTCATTTTATAATCTAACACGTAAACGAGGTTCAATAATAAGATCTGAATTGACATTATTACATCAACATATTATGCAAGAATTGTGGGCCAGATAGCTCAGTCGGTATAGCGACTGACTACGGGCTGGACAGTCTGAGATTTTCCGCCTGTCCAGACCGGCCCTGGGGCCCACCCAGCCTCCTGTAAAATGGGTACTGAGTCTTTCCCAGGGGTAAAGTGCGGCCGGGGCATGCTGCTGACCACTCACCCCCTTCTAGTGCCACGGTCATGGAAGAGTAGAGCTATACCTCTACCCAACCTCTGGGCCACACCGGGCCTGTAACGGGATCACTTTATTTTATTATGCAAGACTCTTATATTTTAGTTTGAATATGGTTGTCATATTCAAAATATTTACATGAAAGTGGTCTCATTTTATAATCTAACGTATAAACAAGGTTCAATAATAAAATCTGAGCATACATGAGCATAAGAGTCCCACACTGACAGTACAGACCCCAGTGCAAAATTCAGGTATGTGTGATATGCAAGTGAGGGTCACTTGGCATGTAGGGTCAAGGTTTACACACATCTCTCTCCAAGTCATATTGAATTCACTCTTGTTTCAGTCTGTTCATTGCATCATTTCTGATTCCTAAAACTTGGCTCCTGTATTTGGCATCATGTGTGATAGGATTTGGTGCAGCTGTCATTTGGACTGGCCAAGGCAACTACCTCACACTTAATTCAGACTCGATGACAATATCCAGAAATTCTGGTATTTTCTGGGCTATGCTGCAGGCCAGGTATGCGATATCAGTGTGGAGTTGTTGTACCGACAGCATAAGTCTAGCAGTGATTATTGTCACTTTGTGAGTACGGTAGGGTCTCGTTTTACAACGGGGTTACGTTCTCGAATGTTTGGTTGTAAATCGAATCGTCATAAAACAAGTAATATTTAAATGGTTTAAATTGAGATGGTCCATGGGCCAAACAATTTAGCCAAATAATTTTATAATTTACAATATTTCTTTACATTATGACATACAATTTTAATTTAATGGATTGGGTATATAGAAAATTACACAGATAATTGGAAAAAATATCAATCAAATCACTTTCAATTGTGTTGAAGAAGGCCCAGGCCGTGGTTCAGAAGACATCAAGACAGACTGTAACGTCAACTGTTCGGATATTTTCTTATTTTCTGTCTTTTTTATGGACGTCATGGGTGGAAAAATCACAATCAACTTAAAAGAACTGCACTAAAATTGAAAAAGAAGAAACACGCACACCGGAAAAGAGCTAAAAGCGCACTGAGTAGAGAAAGAACGCTTGAGTTGCGACAGTGAAGCACCACAAGTCGGGAGTGCTCGGTTCGACTGGACAGGGGTCGTAAAAGTGAATCGTCGTAAAACGAACCGTCACAAAATGAGATCCTACTGTACATGTTTTCATCCCATTTCCATGGAAATTAAATGGAAGTTATAGGCAGTATACATATAATGTAACTTTGCGGTGTGTTGACATAATATTTATACCTCCTGAGCCATTCTAACAGCCTAATACTATTTAACTTGAAGAGAGGACTTTTTTTTGGTGAATTAATATCACCAGCAACAACAAAAACATCCTTAGGTCCTCAAGTAAAGTGTCTGATATTTTGGCCTGGTTTTAACCAAATTTGGAATCTCTGTACAAATTTTCATAAGAAGTTCCCCATATAAAATTTTCACATAAATCCGTCCAGCAAGAGTAGCACTGATATGTGCAGACAGATGGACATGACAAAGGTAATAGGCCCTTTTTGCAACTCTGCCAACATACCTAAAAAGTGATTTATCTAACACATGTTCTGTGTGTAGTATGTACTGTATGTGGCTTATAACTATGGTTTTGGTTGAGTTCATGGTGGACAAGCCAAACAAAGAAGGTGGCTGGATACCATAGCTGCCTGATGGTTTACTGTTATTGCAAAAGACATTCCCTGTGTGAACTAGAAACAGTACATTTTTCAGCCCAAACTGACCACACTCACAGAATATGTTTTCTTCACTAAGAGCTGATATCATTGTTCTGTCATATCACCGATTTCCACACCTATACTTGCCTCATGTCACAAAACACACTTGGCCCATACGTTGCGCGCACAAATACCATATTGTCACATATTTTTCACATCTAAAATTATGAAAGCTTCTAAGCAGTATTTACTCAAACCATTTTAACACAAGAAAAGGAAACAAGGAAGGCAGTGATCAACTATGAAAGGAAGGAAAAATAGAAGAAAGAGTACACAGAATTGTGAGAGAAAGGAGAAAATGAAAGGATGGCACAAAATGTGTAACAGAAATGGGTTGATGGCTGAAGGTACAAAGAGATATATTTTCTCCAGCAGACCAAACATGTGCATATACTAAAAAGGCAAAACCAGTTTACTGAACATACAGTGTGTCTGGCTGACCATGGAACCCGGCCAAAGAATCTGCAGCCCTGCTGACAGCTACTTTGCTGCATAGTGACTGATGATGCTGCCCACCCTGACATACTCACAGCTACAAGTCCTGTAGTAATGTGGGGCTGCATAACAGTGAAATCAGGCATCAATTGCTGCAATGTAGTTAATGATGGCCCCTGCTCTGCTGTACTCAATTCTGCTTTAAAAAAAAGTCTTTGTACTTTATGTGACACATTAAGAGATTTGCATTGAATTTTATGATAGGTTTTGTATTAGTTTTCTTAAATCCCCCAGAATTTCTCAAGCAGTAAACACTCATATCACTTCAGAACTGTCAGTCAGTGTGGATTCTGTTTCTCTGTGATTCATCAATGAACTAAAGCAGTTCCAACAGACCTGTGAATGTGGACTATAAGTATTGGCAGGATATGTGATGTACTCACATAACCTTGAAAACAGAGGCAATAAGGATGTCCAAAAGTATGGCAATACAGCTTACACATGCAGGATGCCAGAAATATGATATACATTAGTAATGAGATTCAATTCTTAGGGACAATATTAGGGAAGACGTAATTGTATGAGAACTGGTCAACTGCTTCACAAGACGAATTGAAGATAAACACTCACAGAGCATGATGATCTTTGACTTCCTTTGGCAGCGTGCTTTCCTTCCATATTCCGTCTGACTGATTTTAGTAGAAGACATCCCGTTGTGTCGAGTGTAATATTAAAATGAAATAAAATATATACTTCATCAAACACAACTATCTTATAGTTTAATAATTTAAATAGTGGTGACTACAACATTCAGAATATGGCGAAAGTTTTGAAATCAAGAAAATCTTTACTTAAGTAAACTAATTCCAAGAAAAACATCTCTGTTATAAGTTAATTATTGTACCATTTCTTAAACTGTAATAACTTTTCTGATTTACAGCAATCATTTACCCCTTCTTATGATTACAGCATGTTTTTTGGAAACCTTTTTGTGTACTTCCAATTCCAAGGCAAGACGCACATAGATGCAGACACGCGGCTCCCCGTCTTCATAGTGTTGCTAGTCTTAGCAGCCATTGGCATTGTTTTCCTGTTACTTCTACGACCTGCTCAGAACTCGGATGGGGAGATGGTACGAAAGGATGAAGGTGGCCCACTGCATGCCCTGAGGAGGGCGTTCGACCTGCTTCTCACCAAAGAAATGATACTGCTTAGTTTGACTTTCTTCTATACAGGTACAAGAACCTGTGGGTAACTCATTAATACTCAGTTGGTGTGATGTGTTAAAGGAAATCATTCAATCTTAAGGCAATGATACTAAAATATCTCGCTGTATATTCATTTTACATTTAATGCTTCATCATCATTTCTTCATTTCCATTGACTTTGACGTTCACCATACACTTGCTGTCTGAAAATTTTAATTAACACTTAATTAGCACACCAACTAATGCATATACATAAAATTTTTACATTAAAACATTTAAAATCGTTCCAACATGTTTCGATCCTAAGATCATCTTCAGGGAGCTACACTGTTCCTTGCTAAAGTCATATTTTTAAAAACATTCACTGATTAATTTCCTTATATTAACTTGGTGCTGTGGCAGCATGTCGTATTGTGTAAGTCGTACGCTGCTGAGAATGCGCCTGACTGTGGGTGTGTGTCGTGTGTTATGTTGCATGAGACTGGCTCAGCCAGCAACAAGTTAATATAAGGAAATTAATCAGTGAATGTTTTTAAAAATGTGACTTTAGCAAGGAACAGTGTAGCTCCCTGATGATGATCTTAGAATCGAAACATGTTGGAGCGATTTTAAATGTTTTAATGTAAAAAATTTTATGTATGTGCGTTAGTTGGTGTGCTAATTAAACGACTCTACGAAATGCACGGTGCAACGATAAAGATCAGAATTGACATTTACTCTTTCAATGTTGCATATTAAATACTGACTCCCCAATATTAGAAACTGAATCCTTAATAAGACAAAAATTACCATAAAACTCATCCAAACTTGCATACCAGATGGTCATCTATGCAGCATGACATATACCAGATGTCGTATTGATACAGTTAATTCTCCTGATGATGGACACATAGCTGTCCGAAACATGTAGAGAATAGAAATAAACATACATGAAAAAGAACTGTGCATCAAGTTGGTTATTTACAAAGATTATACCAAGATGCATGGTCAACAAAATATAAAAATTGTACCTGAGCCTTTAAATCCAATCCAAATTATCACAACTACAGTACTTCCCCACATATCCATAATCTGTTCAGTCTTCTCATTCCAGATTATCACTTCTTCTTCTTCTTCTTCTTCTTCTTCTTCTTCTTCTTCTTCTTCTTCTTCTTCTTCTACTTCTTCTCGCATTACAGTCCTTGGTGGACCTTAGCCTTTTCTAATTCTGGAAACTTCTCAACAGTACACATTTGTAATGGGGTGTGGTTGTCAGCCTCATGCCCAACCCCCACCCTGGAAGACCAGGGTATCCTTTTTTGTCTGGGTCATCACTTTTGACCTGTCTGGAATGGGAGGCCCTTTCGGTAGCTATACTACCACCAGCATAACTCTCACGATCACTGACCATGCAAGCCCCACCACAACATCAACGTAGGGATACCTTCGGGAGGGGGGGGGGGCAGATTATAACTATCTATTGAAATTTTCACCAGGCTAATTCATTTTTGTGACGAGGCCTTCTCCTTTCTTCTCAGTCCTGTTACAATCTCTTCCATTTTATGGAATCTTATGCTTAAAAAACCCCGAGATGATGGGCAGCATCCAAAATGATGCTTGTTTATTGCAACTTGCTGTTTTCAGCATTTAAATGTAGCTAACTGACCTTACTGTTCTTTTTTCAGGCACTGAGCTGTCTTTCTTCAGTGGTGTGTACAGTCCCAGTATAGGCTTCACAAAACAGTTGGGCTGTGATGTCAAGCAGCTTGTTGGCTTGTCAGGAATATTTATTGGTGTAGGTGAAGTTGTAGGTACGTGGGGCAGTATGAAAAAAGAAGGATCCAGTATTTTAGTACCACAGTTTATACCAAATGTAATTTGTGGTCTCTGTTTGTAAAATATACTTAACTTGAAAGAAGGCACCACAAAGTGTTAGAATGGACATCTAATGAACACAATTATATACGTCAGCGCTACTTATTTATTAAAACATAGGCTACATGTTTCGACCCAACATTAGGCAATCCTCAGGCCTGCGGCAGACTACGTCATTGGTGCTCTGTTTATACTCTTCTTCTTCTTCTATGGCGCTACAACTCTGAAAGAGTCTTGGCCTTCTCGACAATATCCTTCCATTTAGAGCGGTCCTGTACTTTTTCTGCCCACTTCACAAGCTTCATCTTCTTCAGATCATTCCTGACATCATCATCCCATCTAGACTTGGGCCTTCCAGCTGGTCTTCCTGTGAATGGTTTCCATTTGTGTATTCTTTTCACTAT
>Ga0123352_10018319_pt1 | contig 11164 bp, 9 predicted proteins | sample TergutLab28metaG_FD_89700 | JGI IMG/M metagenome (GOLD analysis project Ga0123352, IMG submission 89700) | Labiotermes labralis P1 segment gut microbial communities from Petit-Saut dam, French Guiana - Lab288 P1 | ecosystem: Host-associated > Arthropoda: Insects > Digestive system > Gut ... | reverse complement strand
TTGCGCTGACCACGTGACACCCCTCTATCCGCAAAAGTTGGCACTAACTTCGCCGAACGGCGGCGGCCGCTCTGTCGGTATAGTTCGCGTGCGGACTAAGGCCACGGAGTTTAGTTTAGTTTATGGAATCTATAAAATATTAAGTATTACAACAATATGTATTTGTTAAGTGACCAGTACTTATTTCCTGGAAAGAGCTCGCTACAAGCAATGTTAAATTATATCAACGTTTATCGTCTAGCACAAGCATTACTTCATTGTTCAGTTACACCACACCGACATGTTTTAAAGGGGTTGGTTTCGTTATCAAGCAATTTTTGTACACGTATGTCTAATGAGGATCCCATCTTTTCAACCAGTATTGTGTGTAGGACGATAAAGGGTGCCGATATATTCATCACTGCAACAGCGTATCAGAGAATTTCAAAGTTAGACAAATTTGGCTGCATTAAACGCAATTGGCAGGATCAGAGAGGTGGTCTGTCCGTAACGCTATCCCGACATTTTTCTGGACAAATAAATTCAAGAAATTTTAAGTCAGTGTAATTGACAAATCGACTGAGATTCAAATCGAGAACCTCCCGAATTAAAATCAGGAGCATCTAACTAAATTTCTCAAAAGAACATTAACCCGGCGGTAAGAACTACACCCTTGCAATGCTGTACGGTTGGCGTCAGTCTAAAAAAAAAAAGTAGAAGAAAAGTTAAAAACTACAGGTCCTCCGTTGTGGGTTTTTGGATTAAATCTTTCTACGCTTTATTCAATTGTGCTGCTTCAACATCACAAATAATATGGCGAAGAGTAAAATATGTGTAGACGTTCCATAGGTCGTAGAGTACACAACATACTTACGAATTATGACTGAGGCGTAATAAAGCATCATAAACGAATTTTAACTACTACGCTGACAGATTATCAGCCTTCAGTTTATCCACAATTTCCCTTGTCCCAAGATCTCTTGAGTCGTAAAGACTAACTTTTGAGGCTTAACTGTCAACCCTGCCTGCCTGAGACGATCAAACACGAGACGAATGTGCTCGAGATGTTCTTCGAAGCTTTCACTATAAATGACCACATCATCCAAATAATGATACACGAACTCAGACTTGATATACTGAAACACACGATCAAGTAGCCTTGACAAAACTTGGGCGCCTGTCGCCAGCCCAAAAGATACACGGGTATATTGGTACAGATTCCAATCAGTACAGAAAGCTGTCAAGGGTTTCGAAGCCTTGGCCAACGGTATTTGGTGATAAACTTAATTTAGGTCCAATGTGGTGAAATACTTGGCCTTCGCAAACCAATGAAACGCCGAATAAACATCGGACAAATGCACCGACTCAATTGAGATACGTTTATTCAACATCCTGAAGTCAACAACCGCACGATAAGTGCCCCCTGTTTTCGGCACCAAGAACATTGGGCTCGAATAGTTAGACAAGGAGAATTCTATCACCCCATCTCTTAGTAAGGTTTTAATGTGCTCCCTGAAGTACTGCATTTTTGGCGGCGACAGCCTGTAAGGTGGTAATCTGACCGGCGTCTTGTCAATCAGCTCTATCTCATACTCCATCAAATGTGTGAGCCCCAACTTGTCACTCAATACATCAGGATACTGCTTGATCAAACTTTCAAGTCGGGTTCTTTGCCCGAGCGAAAGTTTTCCCGTTTGTACTCGGGGGAAGCGTGTGGGAAGGGAGCGGGTTAGCGAAAACGACGTATAATAATTACCCTGACGGAACCTGATAGTGACCTATGGAGCAAACGCAAAATAGTACTTCTGTCTGCCAAGTTCCAATACCATCTTAGTTTTAGAAATAAAATCGGCCCCAAAAATGGGTTGACTCCTATGTCTCCTGCTTACCAAAACATCCATGTCCATGAAAACGCAAGGATCTTAAGCGGCAGTTTAATTTCACCTACGATCTCCAAGCTCTGGCCTGAAGCGGTGACGCATGTCACCTCGGTCTCCAGTAGCTAAAGCCTGGGGTCCCCTCGCCTCATGCCTTGGAAGTGATCCAGCGAAATTAGGGACCTCATGGACCCCGAATCAAGCAGAACGTTAAGCCGCAAATTACCGAGCTGGGCCTCTACCTTGGGGGCTGATCCCTTCACAACACCCGCTATCTTGCGGGATTGCGGGCCTACTCAGGACCGCGAGTTCTCCACCGTACGAGCTACCTTACTCCTCTGTGACATGCGCCGAAAACACCTACTCTGATTATGTCCCGGCCTCTGACATTAAAAGCAAACAACAGCTTTTCTCTGCCTAGGTTCCTGGGCTCTTTTATTCCCCGACCCTCCAGGCTCCGCACGTTCCGTCGGCGGTTCTACCGCAATCGTTGCTTCCGGAGCGGGCTCCGCTCTCGATCGGTCTGCGTACGCGATATTCCTATGCACTATCGCTAATCGTTCTAATTCTCGGAAGGAGGAAGGTGGGGGCTGGAAAACGAAACGAGCACGCTGTGTAGACGTGAGTCCTTCTACAACTCTTTCCACTACTTGTACTTCGCTCTCATTTATACGGAGCACCAAAGCCGCATTTTGAATTGCTTGCACATAATTAGAGAAATGTTCACCTACCGATTGCACCCTCTCATACCTTGCTATTCTCAATTGCGACATCTCTCTTGTGGGTATAAAGTGCCCCAATGACCTAGCATGGAAATTCTCAAAAGTCTCCCTGCTGTCAATAGCCTGTGTTACTAAAGCCAACAATTCGCCTCTACAGTAACGGTACATAGGCTCGTAAATTGCCGAGTCATTCATTTACCCCACCTGGCTTATCTTAATTATCTTTAACAAAAAATCACATAAAAGGTCAACATCAGTGCCGTCCACTACAGGGAGTTCTTTAAGCAGGTGACTCAAAGGGTGGGGAAGCCTTTGATAAAAATGCGGGGTAAATACCTGCTTAATCCCCTGTCCTGACGGTGTTACTTGCGCCTCCACCATCCCCGCGTTCACTTTGACAATTTGGTCTGCCATCGTACCGACCTCCACATCAACCGCCCCCGTAACAGTACTCACTTTTCCGGTGTCTTGTCTGTCCTGACTTTCGACAGGTGATGAGTTGTCTTGTGCCGAAACTTCCTCCTGCATCGTGTTGCTTGTTTCGTCGCCCTCTTCCTTTTCCTGACCCGGACGATCGACCACGTCCATTTTGGTGAGGTTGATTTCGATGCTGTGCAGCCGATCACGCACTTGTTGATACTTCGAGGTCGTGATGCCCGACACACTGGGATCCAGCTCCGTCAAATGCAGCAAGCGTCCCCTCAGGTGAGACAGTCGAGTCCGGAAGCGCGGCGTTAGCAGGGCCAATTCAGACTTGTGTTGCGTAATCAGGGCCTGCAACTGCAATGTCTTCTTCAAAACACATTCGTAAAGTTCTTCCACTTTCTCAGTTCTTAGATTACGTAGATCAACCGGCATCTTTTCTGCCACTACTGATCGGAATAATTTACGCAACGTTTGAACGTCACTGTCATTGCTAACCCCACGGGCAGATAATTCGTATTGCCAACTCGTCTTTCAACAGATAGTTAGGGTTCATGCTACGCAACAAGGCGTACGCAGTTGTCCTCTTAAGATCGAGCCCCACCGGTTACCCCATTCACTGGTCCACTTAAACGCGTGCAAGACCACCTTAATTGTTCGGAATGCAACCACGCTCAAGAGCTACCACTTTACTTGCACCGATCCTTGTGGAAGTTCGGTATGGAAGTAACACAACACCATAACAATAACAACTTATTTAATAATCAACCCTTTGTTCACAAATCTCTCAGGATACACAAAACTCTTGTTCACTCCTGAATGAACGTACCTACTTCTTATTCACTCTCTCTCTCTCTCTCTATCTCTCTCTTTCTCTGTACTTCAAAATCATGAACATACAGTAGCCAAAGATATGTAGTCTAGTAACGGCTGCACGGCACTGACCAGCTCAACTCTTGCTAGTGGATGGTTCAAATGATACGACCAGCATGATGTTTAATTAAACGGTCTCAGGAACAGGTAGCAGTTTGGAGGGGAGGGAAAGGAAAACAGGTTAAACAAGAAAACAAAATCTCGAACCCAGTCCATGTATCCGGGTTCGAGGCTCACCACGGCACACCCTAAGTGTAAAATTTATTAATCGTGTTTGTTTACAATATTCATACCTTTGTTTTTAGTGAAGTCATGTAAGAATGTATGCAGTCGTGTATATGAATCTCTTTCCACCACAGACGTTTGAGGCACTGCAGCTTCCGAAATGACAATGGTGTTTGTTGTGGTATGGTCAACGACGCCGTCAGCAAGACAGTGTGTATAGCGTCCAATTATAAAAAAAATATTAATTTGAAAGGATTTGGAAGAAAGCAGTCGAGCCCAAACTCCAGCGTTTGCAAGAGGGTCTGTTGGAAACCAAGAAAATTCTCATTTCGGACATCCAGTGATCTAGCGGATATCAAAAACCGTCAAATCCGGCACACAAGTGTACAACTTTACCATATAACCGACTTGTTCACTCGTAATAAGTTAATAAATATAGATATGAAATCATTTGGGACTGCACTGGCCTGTCTTATATCAAAGTTTAACCCACCGTTCGAATGCAGTTAATGTCTACAACACAAAAAACGAGACTGAAACATAACAGAATGCCAGTCTGAGAATGGAGACAGATATCTCCTAAAACAGCCCCTTTCTTCCAAGTCGTTCGGCTTCTTGAAGTGACTATAGATTCTATTTTTTAAGGAGGTGCAGTTGTTTTTGAAGTATAATTGATCAAAAAGACGAAAATATTTGCTTGGAGTTTAAACGGTAGCTGTTGTTCAGTTTTCGAATTCTTGGTTACCTTTACACTGTGCAACAATCTAAAAACGGCGGAAAATTAAGTTCAATTTGCGAGTGGCCCAGTCCAACAATTAACCGGTCGCCTCTGGAGTTCACATCTCCCTATAAATCTTGTGGTTTAATCCCAGACTGTACCTACGGTCTTCAGAATCTGACACCCGTTCCAGGTGTGTTGTCTCCATATCCAATATATTCAGGATCGGAATGGCTCATCGAACTCATTTCGGCAAACAGTGTTCCGAATTAAATGAGTTCAGTTTCGTTACATTCAATTACATATCGTTGCTCGAAACATGTAGGTCACGGAGAAAGTTAATCTGTTTGATGACAAGAGGTTTCGACATTTCATATATGTTTTATTACATTTGCACAAGAGGCAATATGTAATCTGAAATTCACCATCAGGCTAGAGAGTTCATACCAAGTCACTAATACGAGACAAAGAGATACGACACCAGGCCTCCTTACCGGAATTATTAGTTTTCACCTTTTGTCAGTGGTGAATAAAAGGCAGCCAGTGGGATGGAGGCGGCTCGCGAAAGTATTCGAATATTAATAATTAATTTCTTCGTTAATTTTTACTCTCTCAGACAAAAGATATATAACTGTAAGAGAAAGAAATAAAAAGAACGCATCGTGATTAGAGATTCTCACAATGGTGCTGTTCAAGAATAAAGAATTCTGAGCATCTAACCCATCGAATTTCACAGTCAATGACAAGTAATCATTTGTCACATATGATGTCCCTCCTACATGTTTCGGCTTCTAAAGGCCGTCGTCGAGGATGTTGTATACAAACGAATAAACCCACAGCAAATTATGTCCAAGATATGCAAGTGTAGAGTTGAAATATAATATTAACAATCAATTCTGCTAAAAATGTTTAAAATATAAATCAATTACAAATTTTTAGAACTTATTAACGATGTTTTACCTTTCATTACCGACAAATATCAATATCAATTTTTATTATTTTCATTCGTAGAGAATTATCCCGGTATTGTCAGATGATGCTTACGCCAAGGCGGACTGCCGTACACTATATTTCTACCAGGTAATTAAGATTTCGACAGAAAGTCAATTGGCGTATAAAATCAGAAAATTTTAACATCCTTAATAATTAACACTTAACATTTTTTTCCGACTCTTCTAAGCAAAAAATTAAATGTACCGCTATGTTAGCAGGTATAAAGGCCATTTTTAAACAGCTTGAACCCATTTATTGCCACCAAAAATATTAAATTATCCGTCGCCTCCTTGGTAAATATCGGTTTTGCGTTGAGGCGTATCGAGGAGCCCGTATGCATGGTCAAATATTAACCGAAATATATAAAAATATAATCGTTTGTCAGTGATTGTCAGCTTTTTGGTGCTGACAGCGTGTTCGGAATATTCGTTTATTTCGCAGCGCATCAGAATTAGAACACAGAAATAAATTTTCTAATGATTATGCATATATTAAAGTTAGCCACTAAATATAAATATATAAATATTTGTTTATTGGATAGCTGACAGACTGTGAAGTTTTGATACAAACGGCTATATGAAATGCCGTGTTTTTCAAAATGCATCTAACCCTCGCCCTCTTCTTCATTTTCTGTGTGTCTTCGAGTAAAAAAAATATTATAAGTAGTTAGGCGCGTTCGCAAAATTGCGAAACGATATTATTAACTTCGTCATGTCTGTCTCTCCGTCTCCCCGTCTGAATGGAACAACTCGGCTCCCAAAGTACGGATTTTCAGAACACTTTATATTTCAGTATTTATGGATAATTGGTCGAGAAAATTCAATTTTCATTAAAATCTCACAAGAATAAGGGGTACTTTACTTGAGGACCAATATACATGTATGATCTTACCTCGCTCCATTCTTCTTACAATGAGAAATATTACATACTCGTACAATGTGTGGAGAACGCCAAAACACACATTTTATGTTCAACGATGTTTCTTATGAAAATCGTGCCGTTGAAGAGAAAATGTGGAAAAGCAGTATAGTGCCGGGCAGGCAGAAGACAATATTGGGCATGCACATTGCAAGCTGGATGACTAAGGCCACAAGTACACACCCATTGTGTGTAACACTTATTGCTTTTTCACTGCAAAAATGGTTGCACGAACGTGCCTCAATGTTACGTTTTACGTACATTAACTGTCTTTGTTTTTTTTTGTTTTAATTTGATTTGCATAATCGGTTTTATCATAAATATTATTCTATCCAAAGGCTTGCAGCACACTCAGCAAAAACTTCAGACACTCTAGAGCACCGCGGCACGCCGGTTGAGAGCCAGGTCTCTACACCGCCAACTGAAAATTGTAGAAGAGGATCGACCATTAAATAAACAGATTGTGTGCCTCTACAACATCTTCATTCAAAATACAGCATTTCGGTGCAGTAGTTTCTCCACAGTAAGTGGGCAATTAAATTCCATACATATCGGTGTAGGGTGGAAGGGGTAAGATATATTTTTGATCCTGAGCAATACGTTCTTACTGACAAAACCATTCCTCTCGGGTAATGGTATTCGTTGGGCGGAAACCACTACAACACAATGAGCTGCCATACATTTCTGGGCGTCAGTACATCTAATCTCCAAAAGTATTTCAACGATCGATATAAGCCCGTGTATATACCACTCATAGCTGTACTACAAAGTGCACTCAGAATTACAACCCCTGATTTTGTGCTGTTCAAAGACTAATAATTCAGGCCTCTAAACTTCTTAAGCTGGGGGATAAAATAACTATAGCGTGTACTAAGTGACTGGTCAGTGAGTGTCCATGATACAGCGTTTAGATATAGAAGAAAATTTAAGCCTATATTCAACCCACATTTTTTGTTTCTTTGAGAAGGGGGGAAAATACTTTCGCAGTAAATTTTTCGACATGTAAAGCAATATTACGGTCCCATATTTTCCAAGAAGACGGCTTACTCCAATTAGACTATGAGCCATTAGAATCTCAAAACTCAAAAATGTAGTGGTTATTGAGGTACGCAATGGAAAATGAAGGAATGCAGAAACCACCACTTTTCGTTACATTATGCGAAGCCGATTTCTTTCGCAGAATTTGAGAAAAACATTCATAGTAAAGTTATTGTTTAATTAGGTCTGGCTGAACAGGTTGAAGCAAATTTAATTCTTCACTCTGTACACGCTCATCCTATGCACACTGTAGGCCCTGTCTCGCCCAGAATTCATCAGGATACAGGTGGTTTTCATCGAATCTGAAAAAGTCCTCGCTATTCTTTTATCTTTTTTGTATATGTATTAAAAATTCTGCACTTGTCCGGTCAATCAAATACCAATTGTTTTACCTCCTTCTTTAACTCGAACTCCAATCTCATATTCTATAACCCACTCCAGAGTTATTAATCTGTGCTGTAGCTGACCTATGAGCAAACTCGCTTACTTGAGTGACAGCGTCCAACTCTCTTTGGTCAGTATGAAAATTTCTTTTATTTATTTATCTTCTCCTTGGGTTCAAGGTTTGCTTGTGTTAGGCTACTGCTTTTCACCCTCTGTTACATTATGCGTACTTCATGTTACAACAGCATTTCACGAGTTAGCTAAACAGACTCTTATTTCTTTTGTCGGTTGCTCACAGGGCTTCAGACTTGAAGATTTCCGCCCTTCACTAAAGGTTTCTGGAATGAACCTCTACTGTGAGTTTTATGACGGACTGCCAGGACTCAAGATGTGTGTACTGCACTTTTTCGGCGTTCTATTGTACACGGATGGCTTCGAACCGCCCGTAACTGAGGGCTAGCAGTCGTTTTACTTATCGACAAATATACCAAGAGGACAGGCAAAGCATCACGTGACATTGAGGCGCTTTCGTGCAACCATTGTTGTTGTGGAAAAGCAATAAGTGTTGGATAACCTGAGTGTGTGTTTTTGTAGTCTTAATTATCCAGTATGTAACGCGCATGCGAATATAGTCATCTGATGCCTGCTCCACTCTACAATATTTTTCCACATTTTCTCGTAAACGGCACGATTTTCGAAAAAAAAAATATTGAACATAAAATGTGTGTTTTGATTTTCTCTACAACTTTTGTCTCAAACATTTCGCATTCTAAGAATAAATGAGCGAGATATGATTGAAAAATATATATTGGCCTTCGTGTAAAGTACCCTTTATTCGTGTTCGACTATAATAAACCTTGCAATTTCTGCACAGGTTTTCGAAAAATTCCCAAATATCAAATTTCATGAAAATCCGTCCACTGGGAGCCAAGTTGTTCCAGGCTGACGGACGGACGGACAGACAGACAGACATGACGAAGTTAATAGTCTTTTTGCGCAATTTTGGAAACGCGCCTAAAAATGTCTGGCTACATCCTTCACATTCGGGAGGTCCCAGATACGCATATCGGACGTCATACCAGCTACCCAAAAGGAGAGTTTCGTACGGTAAATAAAACGGGCCATGACTGTATTCTTTAACGGTTTACCGATTTACTGTCTAATAATAGTTACAATATTCGACGCTACGTATTGTAAAATTCTGACAGAATAGTCAAATAAAATAAAAATAATGAATAAATGAAATAAATCAGAGCGGATTTTTCGGGATAAACCTCATTCATTTTTCGGCTTCAAAACTGCTATTTAGTTTAAAGTATTTCATGCTTTTAAATATGATGTTTGTGTGACCGTGCATCTCTGATACAACCAACTATATGCAACACAAACAATTTATTAGGAACTTAAATCAGCTCAACATGTTTCGGGCGATAATTTCGTCCATCGTCAGGAGCACTAGACTGTGTTTACAGTTGTGCTATAATGCACCGAAGAAGTTGCCTGCTGGGGTCACCAGCAGGCAACTTCTTCGGTGCATTATAGCACAAGCTGTATACACAGTCTAGTGCTCCTGAGGATGGGAGATATTATCACCCGAAACATGTTGAGCTGATTTAAATTACTAATAAATTGTTACTGTTGCAGGTAGGTGGTTGTTTATACTATTGCATTTCATGCTGTTCAATAATCACTCAAGTTCTAGGCTTCGAAACTCTCCTTCTGCTAGGAATACGCTTCGACGGCTAATACTATCAATAGGGATAATGGTATAATAACCAGATAATGGCATAATAACCAGATAATGGTATAATAACCAGATAATGGTAAAATAACCAGATAATGGCATAATAACCAGATAATGGTATAATAACCAGATAATGGCATAATAACCAGATAGTCTGTTTTGATTAACGATTTGTTAAGTTAATTATTCAAAATATATGTACCAGAAATTGTCTGTATTTGCAATTTTCCCTTGTGTTTCATTATTTTTATGTGTTATATTTTGCTTAACCGTTTCATTTACGTCCTGTCACGTTCCTGTTCTGTCCCTGTAACTGGTCCTTCGGTCGTTGTGACAGCAGGTTAATAAAAAGCAACTCAACTTAAATCAATTATTCGTAGTCAGTGATTAGGATATTGAGTAAGCACTTAAGCAAATAAAGATAATTATGGTTTATAATTATTATTATCTTTTAATTACTATTGTCATAACCATCATTTGTTGGATTACCTGCGTCAAGCAAGTGTCACTATTTTTCTTTAATATTAATAGTTTATTTCCTAAATTTTTAAATAATTGGAAACGCCCCGGCTACAAAATTCAGTGTGACATCCAGTTTTCTAAATTTTTTACCTGTTCGGGATTATATAGATATTGGTAACCGTGCTGTAAGTCCAACGAGGGAAGGAATATGGTTCGCAAATTTATATCTCACGCACAGTGACACTACGTCAGAAATTCTTTTTGAACTCTTTCTCACTCTCACTTTTCCTTCCTATTTTTTGTCATTTCCTTTAACCACAAACTTTCTCGCATTCATTTTTTTTCATTCTGTCCTACTCTTTTTATCGTCCTTCTTTATCCTTCTCTTACATCACCCCATAAATCATTTCTCAACGACCTCTAGCCAACACTTTGCCCATAGAAGATGAGGAAAGAAAAAAAAATGCGACTTTTCTCTCGCTACTATGAGTGCTATTGCGAAGTTCAGAAGTAGGAAGTGTTGGAGAGAGAAAGGCGAAATGAATTGCTGGAGGTATGAAGAATTCGCCAAAGTGTTGACACGAGGCTACTGCCGGCATTAGTAAGAGTTTTCCGTTTTTATTTTCCGTAGCTCCATTGAAAATGTATCGCAGATCTCAAATATCTCTGAATAAAGGTAGACCACCTAGATGACACTTGCTTTATTATATATTGCTCAACATGTTTCAGACGTTAATACGTCCATCTTCAGGAGCTAGCGAGTACTTGTTGCGTTGTGTAGGCTGACTTGAGGCGTGCTGATGTTATG
>Ga0123352_10018318_pt1 | contig 11165 bp, 3 predicted proteins | sample TergutLab28metaG_FD_89700 | JGI IMG/M metagenome (GOLD analysis project Ga0123352, IMG submission 89700) | Labiotermes labralis P1 segment gut microbial communities from Petit-Saut dam, French Guiana - Lab288 P1 | ecosystem: Host-associated > Arthropoda: Insects > Digestive system > Gut ... | reverse complement strand
GAGATTAACGGCTGTGGGGACCCGTTGCGCTGACCACGTGACACCCCTCTATCCGAAAAAGTTGGCACTAACTTCGCCGACCGGCGGCGGCCGCTCTGTCGGTATAGTTCGCGTGCGGACTAAAGCCACGGAGTTTTTAGAGGACGTCCCTTTGAGTTACAGATTTGAAAGATAATAATGAATTTGTTTCAGTCAAACAAAACAATATGTTATTATTTAACTTATTGGCGACATGTTTCTGTCGTTAGATCATCATCGGGCCTGATTATGGTCTAATGACAGAAATTAATAACCAATAAGTTAAAATAAATAATAAAACATTGTTGTATTTGACTGAAACAAATAATTTTATTATTGTCTTTTGAGATGTATTTTGGCTTCTAATTTAATCATAACTTCTTTTTATAGATTATTTAAAGACGATCTAAGAAGTCAGATTCTAGTGCCAAATGTTAAGATGATCAGTAAATAATGAAGTAGAGATGTCGTGGAAGGGAGCCAGCCGCCTTGCCCTGCGTGAAATTTCAGACAAGGCTGTGCATCTGCTCTGCAGAGTTTAAGGAAAACCGCGAAAGAAATCAGGATAGCCGACCTCAGGATTTAGATCCAGCAGCTTTCCAATAAGAAACATGCGAGTTAACCACTTGACCGCCTTCATTTATTTCAGTTAAAACAATTTCAATTAGATGACTGCGCTAGATTAGTTTCTTAAGTAGACATGAAGAGTTGAACGGTGCAGGGAGCTGAGTGTTTCAACATGTTTTCAAGAGATAAGAGACGATGACTCTGCCGATATTTGAACTTGACGCTCTCAAAAGTCAAACTTAGACTGCTTTCGCTTTACAATTCAATGTGCCAACATAATTTCAGTTGAACGAAGAGAACAGACAAAATCCATTTCTCTACTCCTCTTAGCCTCATAACGGACAAGACAGTGATCTCTGCACATTTGCTGACAATGTGTGATGATCCGTAATCGGTGCACAGAACAATTACAAATGCATGTACTATTCATTTTACAAATAAGCCAACTCTGCCTTTTCCCACAAACTGTATTTGTGTGTTTCATGTCATTCTCACATAAAGACCCGTTATTTCCCTGTAAGAACAAATTGGTACATGTAGTGCAGACCCTTATTAGTTTACTGTGTTATAGGAAATGTTTTCAGATATATATTACATGAAACACGAGACTAGAATCCGGCTTTTTAAAGCAGAGACCCAGTTTCGAAGATGGGATAGTCCATGTTTTCTGTGGTATAAAATGGTACTAGGATAAGTCTTTCTATTTTCAGGCGTCTTTTCCCTGTCAGTACCATTCCATTAATACTCCATACCCTTCTTCATCTTAATACTGCCCATACCGAATGGAATAGTGGGAGAAGTCTTGGAACCTTCAGCAAAATAATGCTGTTTTGTACATCGGAAAACACTAGGCAGAAAAATACTTTCACACATTTTTTCGTGCTTCTAAGAAGTAATGTTCTGTTCAACTTCCATTAGTGGGGTTACATTAGCATCTGTATATACAATAGAATACTTGGTGTTCTTGAAGAGGACTTATAGACGTTTATATAGAATTAACATCGTGTTGTTAAACTAAAGGCAACATTGCCCCTGGAATCAAGTTCTATGTTTAATGTTTGCCATCCCGAAGTGTTTAACACATATATAAAGAAACAAGTTCCGTGTGTTGAAAGGCGTTCTAATGATGCGGAATAAGAATGGTAAGATTTTCTTTTCTTCAAGACTATATGACAGTAAGCGAGCAGCTTTCGATATAATAGGCAATATAGCCCACGGGGAGAAACAGCTAATATCGCCGTATAGGGTGGTTTGTACAGGTGATAATGTTTGTTGTAACTTAGTCGGTTAGTAAGTTAATTTTCATTTTCAAATGCGACACGAAGTTACACAAATTATTTCTGAAATCACTTACGATGACTGCGTCAGGAGGAGACGTGTGAGCAGGAAATGTGACAGGAAATGAGAAATAAGCATAACTTGTAGTTTGGGGAAACAAGTAGTTTTGTTTTGATAGATTTGACACGATTCGTGCTTCGTTTTCTGTATTTCAAGTGATCCATTTAAAAGAGTTCTTCTGCAGAATTTCCACCTGGTCATAAGATATGCGTCCTGTTTGATCATTTGTTGCACTATTAGAACGTTAAAACAAACAAACAAGACTGTACGTGTTGTAGGAAGTGACGCAGTAGCAGCGATTTTATCAAGGCATCCTTTACTTTCGAAATGATGTAGAGTTTAACTGAACGACAGTCGATGTGAACTCATTAATGCGCTTTAGTATAGTCTTCCTTGAGCGAATTTTCATGAAGATGGCAAACGGTATATATCGTTACATACAGATATCTTTACCGCATTTTCCCAAAATGGGAAAATGAGTTAGAAGTACTGATATAATCTTATTTGCTCTCCCAAGTAAAATCTGGCCTTCATTATGCCAATATCTGTTAAATTAAAAATATCTTAATTCATTTTTACACGCCTGCTGTAAAAATGTGACCCACAGCATACGAAATATGTAAAAATTTAAGGGCAAACTAAAGTGTAGAAAAATCATCTATACTGAATTTCGCTCAAATTCACCACTTTTCACAAAACTCACACATGTTCTACACGTTTCGCAAGGAGCTTCTCTACTGAAAATTTACGAATATTCGGCAACCTATTTAACCGCTGACTGTAGCTCCGACGGACAGAGGGACGTGATCTCCACATCATGTGTTCCGTTTTACTTCGAGAAACTCATACAGTGTTACACATAAATAACAAATGAAATGTGAAACGTTGACCCCAGTAACACAAGTGTAAAAATACAGCGCTGAATCCATATCGTGATCGATTGTCCAAAAGAAATCAATTTGATCGTGTTTTATCCCAATATATTTAGGCCCACGGTCTGCCCTTGAAGCTTACGGACTACTATTTTGTGCAAATTTCTTATTTCTCTAAACGTGTTACATTTTCTATCAATTGAGATTTGATTGCCATAATAATATTCCTTGAATACAACAAAAAATGCACACATAGGCAAAGGGATGAATTTCTGTTGTTTTTCTGTACCCATATAATAAGTTATTCTTATACATAAGGTTTCGTGTCCCGAGTGACAGTGCCTGCCGAAAACTATGATGCTGTCGAGAAGTACCGACGCTTCCTTTGTAGTGTAGCGTTGAATTTAGCGGTAATATTGTGAGTAGGTTCTAGCATCTGTATTATATCGATTTACGTTTGAAGTTCATGGCGACCAAATTCAGCGGATTTGTGATTTCCTAGTATATCTCTGGGGCTATGATGAATGTATGGCTGACTGGAAGGTGTAAATATGGAGATCATAATTACGGATAGAATCTGCCAAAATTTTCCTTTTAAATTTCATCGGAATTTATATCGATTATATAATTTTTCCCGTCTTCTGCCACTGAGCAAGTGAATACAGGTTTTATTCTCTGCTCTTCGAGACATAAAGCTCCCACGGCAAAGCTGTTTATCATTCAATATTTTTATGGTGACGCTGTATTTTTTGGTCTTACGAGGCCTGAGCCAGTCTTATTGTTTAAAACAGCTTGATTCTGAAGATAGAGTCAATTTGGTCCTCCCAATAGTCGGTAACTACAGACCCGAAGCAGATTGTCGCATGCCTAAAGACTTGAGCCTTAATTTCTCTCAGCAGTTGTTTCAAATACCCTCAGTCCGTACGTTTCCTGTATAGTGGACTGAGGGTCTGCTAGTTTGTCTGTGGCTACTCTTGCTGCTGCTACTACTGCAGTTTTATCTTCATTTTCGCTATTTGCCAGACTTCGCCAATATTTGTTTGTGTACTACAAATTAAGGTAACGAGATAGGTCCCTATTTTACTGACGCATTAAATTTCAAGATTCTAAAGTTATAAAAAAAACTTCCTTTTTGCAACTTCTATGAAGTTTAAAAAATTAAATAAGAATCTATAGACCACTCCTGCTTGCAGACGTTTATTCAAATGACGACAGGCACTAGCTTGGCAGCAGCCCACCTGCTACTACTGTGCCAGTACTAAGGGCGCGGTGAACATTGTTGCCATCTTTTCTCTTCAGTAAGAGAAGAGTTAACAAAGAATATAAAGAATCATAATTTTTCGGCGAGTCATCACCGAAGCACGTTAAGGAACACATTTTAATTTTAATGCAATAGATTTCCCGCAGGTTTCACATATTGTACGTTTTTAAAGAGGTAGATAACGCGAAAGGTTCATTGGTAAATCGTTCATAGCACGATGTGTGTTTGTTATAATTCTGTCAATCAAACGTTTGGTCTTTTTACAGTGGGGGCTCTAAGATCTCTACACAGGAGGACTGTACTTCGAAATCTGACGCACGGTAATGTAACTAATAATTTAAAAGTTTCGTATTGTATTATTTCAATGCATTTTTTGTCTCATGATAATATTAAAACTGCATATTCTAGCAAACATATTGTGGTACAGAATAATTCATTGAATTCTTAGCCTCATCAGAAATGCAACTACAGTGTGTTGTTACGGATGCGAGGTATCAATGTGCAAACTAGTTGGGGCTGGTGCATTCACAGAAATGTCTGCCTGATAATGGTTACTTGTAACCGAAACATGAAGTAAACTTTACATTATTGAATATATTGTTGTGTTTTGGCTGAACGACTTTTTAGTTATTCACAGAAGTTGTTACTTCAGTGAGGAGAAAAGGTGCTGAAAACAAAAGACCTGAAAAAATGGTCATATTACAAGTTAGTTAATGCAACATTTTCGTATTTTATTGAAGGTTGTAATACAAATATTTTCTACTCCATATTACTGGGATCAGAACTTAAATCCGATTATTTTTAAATTTCAGTACTATTTATGCCAATATATGTTGGTCGCACTTAATAATGGTTACTCTAACAAATTCTTGTTTCACAACTAAAGATAACACAAACTGCTGCTGTTAATTAGTTAGCTGTGTAAGGAATTTAGCACTTATTATGGACCTGAAGTTTCATTAACGGTAATTTATTCTCATTATTGCATTTTAAGGTGAATAGTTAAAGAGAAATTTTTTATAAAAAAATTAACTACGCATTAAGAGGATTGCAGCGAAAAAGCAATTAGACAATTGTAGTTTATTGAATTTAATACAGATGGATATGATTCTCATTACGCACAGTTTTGTCAACAGTAACTACTAATGTGACAATACATTTCCAAGCAGCAACACAAATATTTTCCAAACACAGAGTGCCCTTCAGTCTTGTCTCTTAGCATGGAAGTTTCATTGCATAGAAATCTTGCATCCTGCTGTACAATCCCTCACACCATCCTTTCTCAGAGGCATGATAAAATAGCCTCTTTGTCCCTTCACATTTTACATTATTCCCTATACACTGTCGTATATATTTGTGTGCCGCTGTAAGTACAGATTAAAGCTACTTAGTTCCGACATATAAAATCCATAGGGAAGAATTAATCTAATTGTGAAAAAATACCTAAATTCGTAGCAAATATAAAGTGTTTTGTTTCGAAATAAGAAAAGCCACAAAATTCAGTAGATTTACGCTAAACTTAATGCTAGAAATCGCAGTCACAATAGATGTGTAAAACGGTACAAATACTTGCATTTTCTTTCTTCTATTTCGTTAGATAATAACCGTATCGAGAGATATTTTAAATAAAATTTGTAAAAATTAACTACATTTATATTTTGCATAATATCGTTTTGTTCTGTGATCCATTTGAAGGAACATTAACGCGTGTTAACTATAAATACGCTCTATTCAAAGAAAACATAGAAATTGTTTAGGGAATAAAATCCATTATTTTATAAACTGAAGCATAACTCTTGAGACGAAGGGTGTGATAATAATGGCGGAGAGCTGTAACAGAAATTTTGTGTCATAAAATGTTGAAATTTGCAAGCCTACGAGTAATACTTTTAAATCCGAAACAGAAAAGTTTCGTCCTCAGAGCCGCTATTGAGCCCCAGTTAATAACAACAGGCTGTAATCTCATAAACAGCAGCATTAATTGATCTGCCGATACGCAATAATCGTAACTACGATTTGTTTTGTTTGGTGATATGAGACGCGAATTGAAAATTAAGCAGCATTACATTTTATCGTTTTGATTGAAATCGACTCCTCATCAATTGTGATTCGTATTGTTTCCACTTTCTGCCACCACGTTTTGCCGGCTGTGGGCCCCACTCATTGTCCCATACAGCAGGAATTTGATTCATTTTCCCTGGTGGTAGTTCAGCTGGATCTTGCAGCTGATGATTGAGTTTCTTAGAGCCGAGATCCAAGGTGTTTGGCTCGTTAAACTGTTAGTTGTGTCTGGAGGTTTTGGCTGTTGCGCACAGAATGTGCTGGAGATTGTGTGTAAATAACTGGGAAGAATTAGAAAGAAATGTTAGTTTCTTATTCTAAAGTGCCCTAGAGCCACTCTACTGGACATGTAAAGCGAGAGAGTGGAGTTATTACTTCACGTCTACTATACCATGTATGGTGTTTAAGATAGTACATTCCTCATGCAAAATTATTTTTTAATTTATTTTAAAAATTATTTGAGTTTAAAGGTGCTTTTTTGGATAAAATTCAGTGTAAAAATACCAACTTTTCTATGCTAAAATATTGGTCAGATATCTGAGACCTTCTATCGCTATTGTATTTGTTTATTTCTTTTTGTATTTTTTGCATTGGACTGATGATGGCTGCTAACAACAGACGAAACATGTAGCTGATTTTTTAAATAACAAATTTGTGTTGACCGAGATAACATCTTTTTTTGTTTTGTTTTAACCCCAACGAACATGATCAACTTTTCGTAGAAAACATTTACCTCCATGTTGAGAGTGCAGGTTTCTCTAACGCATAGGCACCTCCTTACCAGTTCATACGGCGTCAAACGTCATAAAAATGTAATCTCACAGTTACTTCCTTTACTTTAGACATATATCCATTCGGCAAACTGCTGTCTTAATTACCATTCTAGAATTTATCTCTTTTGACGATGGAGGTACGAGGACCATCCGACACGTGGGTTGTATTCTACCAGACAATACGAAGTCACATCTCAGAATTCAGAACATTTCGTTGTCACAGTCGTGACAACCTCGGCCCCACATACCTATATACTTCTGAAAAACCAAATGGAAAGTATTTCTTTACTATTACAAATTTTCTCTTAAATTGTTATGTAAATGCAGTTACACAAATTGCTATCTGCTTTGTTCATCTTGTGGTTGAGTGACACTACAGCTCCTGGAACTGTGGTCTTTACGTATCTGAAGTTCTTATCACAGAAGATAGCTTGATCAATATTGAGAAATGGTATAGTGGTTATTTACAAGGAAAGCTCAAAGCGTTCGGGGAAATGCCTGTGTTACTTTGGCGTCCTCAATAACACATCACACACAACTGTACTGAGATTGTATCACCGACATTTCTTCCACATACTGCAAAAATACCCACTCTCTGCACACAACACATTTGTTGGTAAACCACTGTTTATTCACCACGCAATTATTTATATGTTCCTCCCTTTCAGCAGTTCTTCATAGTTGGCTTTATAATTGACGTAGTTAATTTTAGATTTAGAGGCGTTTTCTGACTGGTTGAGGCGCCCTTTCATTTCATACACCCGACCATCACCTACTTTCTCTCTGTAGTTAGCTTTTAATTTTTGAGGTGCTTTGAAAGATTAATGAATGAAGATTAAAACTACAGTTCTCGTACGCTGCTGACATGAGTATCGGTCCTGCTCTTTCTTCAACAGGGCTAACAATGTTTGTGGAAAAATAATTTCTTTCATGCTGTGATAAAATATTCAAGACAGGGGAAGTCAACACCTGTACTATGTACTGTTCCCTCATTCCCAAGTCCTGTACGTTGCTTTGTATTCTATCAGATCCCAATTAAAACTACACAGAGCTGCCCTATGCAGATAAAGTAAAGAGTACGCTTTATTTAGTGACTGGCTGAATGACTGTGATCGGGAAGTCAGGAATTTTATTGAGGTCTGTGAAATGACTGACTGAATGACTGTGGCCTTGAAGTTAGGAATTTGATTGACGTCTGTAAAGTGACTGACTGACTGAATGATTGTGATCTGGAAGTCAGGAACTTGATTGACGTCGTTGAAGTGACTGATTGATTGAATGACTATGACCTGGACGTCAGGAATTTGATTGATGTTGGTAAAGTGACTGACTGAAAGACTGTGATCTGGAAGTCAGGAATTTGATTGACGTCGGTGAAGTGACTGACTGATTGAATGACTCTGACCTGAAAGTCACGAATTTGACGTCTGTGTGTTGACTGACTGACTGTGGCCTGGAAGTCAGGAATTTGATTTGCGTCTGTGAAGTGAATGACTGACTGACTAAATGACTGTGGTTTGGATGTCAGGAGTTTGATTGAAGGCAGGCACGTCATTATCGCCACCAAGTTCGTACAATTTCTGGGGATCACCTAACATCTGATACAGTCAGTGAAGGTGTTAAATCAGATTTTGAATTAGCGTCCACTGTCTCGGTTACATGTTATGTAATTCTAGTCCCCAACTTTCTTATATATTTTATGCTGCAGTGTTGAGAAACACTGTAATTAACTTGGCATTAGCTGCGTAAATGCCGCTCATTAATTTTAATAAAACCAATGTCAGACTGTATTATGTAGTTTTAAAACGAGTAGATTAATATTTAGACTAACTCTCACACTTGTGTGTATAATATGATGTTAGCCTAATTAAAATTAACAAGCTTTTAATTTTTCACCTAATTTATTAGAGGGTGTTCGAGCTTCCCTAAAAAAAGTAAGGCACTATTACCAAATTTTTAAAAACTATTATGGAATTAAAATCTTTGTAAATTTTATGATTTCAGAAATAGGTAGTTTTAATTAGCTGATATCTTCATAAAAATGATTCCTGTTATTACATTAAAACACTTGCATGCGAAGATTTGACAGTAATTCAGATAACTCGCAGGGGATTGTCACTATGTTAACTAGAGCGCCCCATCAAATTCTGGTTCAAAATAATGACGAGATCTATAACATTTACATTTCGCGACCCTCTCTAACAAAGTTTTCTGTATTTTGTTGGTACACTCTAATCAACCTATACATGTGGTAACATTACTAACTCTTGTCCCCGTGCGGAATCTTGAATGAACATGTTTTGTTGGGTAACATAGTAAAAAAAGCACTGTAAATATAAAAATGTCATGGTTTTTCTAAAGATATAAAATTTAGTAAGGGCAGAACACATGTGTAATGTTGAATATTGTTTTAATTCAGATGTGCAGATAGTTTCGTTTATAGATAGTCCGTTTAATATAATGATTGTTGTTGGATTTCGACTTATGCAGTCGGTTCTGTTGGTGGAAAATGGGTTAAATTGCAGGAAATTTTGCGCTTGCATCATGTAAACTCTGCGTTCCATTATAGCACGGAACGTACTTGTCAGGTATACGACTAGTAACTCTGGAGGAAGAAAAATTCATCTTCTAGTGAAGAGAGGAAGAAAATTGTTTTTGATAGTAATGTTTTTGAATTATACACGGGAAATCGCTACTTCAATTGTTGGTCACTAAATACCCATGACAACTACATTTACAGTTCTTGAACCTTACATTTAACCCTACATAATTTTAAATACTGACACAGTGTTTCATTTAAAGGAAAAAGTAAAACAATCCCTTTACAGACCCTGAGGGTTCCAGGAGTCTGAGGCTCCAAGATTTCATAACAGTCGACAAGGGAAGGTTTTAAGGTTGTCAGCCCTACGCACCGTCCGCCTTTACCCCCAGGAATTATTCCTGGTACTCATTTGCGTTAGAGGATGAGTCGACCCAAGGCCCATAGTGCGGCCGGAAGGATTACTTCAATGAAAAATTCCAATGACATAATCGGTAATCGAACCCGCGACCTTCCGGCTTGTGGCGCAGTGCCTCAACCAACTGCGCCACGGTTACCCCTTATTTAAAGACAGGAACATGGTATATGAACCAAATAACAAAATATATCCTATTTTGTTAAGAAAATGTTACACACGAATAAGTATTACCCACTGCATTGCCCTGGGTTTTGTGTGATCCTTATCGTTAACAATTCCTTGTAGTTTGCCATAGGACGTATTTATCTTTCAAGAACAGCCATAATGTGATTCTGAAAAGTTTAATTCAAGTAAACCTTAGTGAACTTAAAAATGGGCCAACACAGCTACACGGCTAATCCATTTGCTGCTAGTACATTCATCACGGAATTTGGTTGCTGCAGTACACGTACAGCGCTGCCACGAAACCAACACGCGATAACTAAACACAACCAGATCGCAAGAGGTTTATTTTGTGATGTCGTACACAGAGTTATCGAGGCTTTCTTTACTTTCAAAATGGTAAACGGCTTCAAGGAACAGGCCTAAATGTAATTTTATTTACACCTTTAAGAACAATATGGCCTTCACTACTCCAGATTCCAAATAAATAAGAAATGTTCAACAGAATTTTATAAATACCACTTCTATACAATTTCACCCAAATTGGACAATAAATCTGGAAAGTACGGATAGAAATTCATTAACGGTTTTAAGTAAAACATATCTTTCACTAAACTGATTTGCATGAAAAGTAAAACTACTAAAAATTGTTATGGTTATCTCAAGTAATTTAGTCAAAATCGATCTAGAAATGTATAAAAAGCGTCCAATATATTCGTGTACGTTTCTAATCAACGTTTAACTCTCACTGTACCGACTTTTACGAAATTAATGTTTCCTATTAATACTATATGAACATATACGCAATTAGAGAACTGCATGATTTGCTACAGTAGTTGTCTTTCCTGTGGCATTTGCTGGCAGTCAACGTCTTTATGTGCCGTCCTTTCAAGAAGAAGTCAAGGAGCGTGAGGTCTGGTAACCTCGAAGGCCAAGCTTGTGGATCAACACGACCAATCCAAAGATTAGGTTAATGGCGAATAATTTACTATTTTTACTTCTCAGCCGACAAACTGAAGAGTTCCTCACTGAATGGCGAGTGCCTTATTGCAAATACCGTACAGGAGCATTGGGTGGGGGGGGGGGGGAATACGTTGTCATGGGGTTTAGCGGGGTGGGGGGAAATCGTGAGACAAGTTCACAAAAACTGATTGGT
>Ga0123352_10018316_pt1 | contig 11166 bp, 6 predicted proteins | sample TergutLab28metaG_FD_89700 | JGI IMG/M metagenome (GOLD analysis project Ga0123352, IMG submission 89700) | Labiotermes labralis P1 segment gut microbial communities from Petit-Saut dam, French Guiana - Lab288 P1 | ecosystem: Host-associated > Arthropoda: Insects > Digestive system > Gut ... | reverse complement strand
TACACACCGGTGGCCTTTACCCCCAGGAAATACTCCTGGTACTCATTTCTGTTAGAGGCTGAGCCGACCCCAGGGCCATAGGGCGATCGGAAGGATTATGTCAATAAAAAATTCCAATGACACCATCTGGAATCGACCCAACGGCCTTGCGATTTGTAGCACAGTACCTTAACCACTGTGCTACCGCGGTCCCCTTTTTGTTCTGTATTTAGATTAATTTTAGGCGTCGAAGTGTTAGATTTAAAGGTTAGGTCCTGCAGATGCGATGTCCAATGCGACCCTCTTAGTTGAACTTCGCTTATCTTATCTGCCCTCAGCTATTTCCTCTATTTTCCTCATGACATTGTTACCTGTTCTAGACCTCCAAACTTCGTACATGCTATCTTTGAAAGTCGTGGCTCAAATATACGATCCCTTTTTTAATTAGCACATTTCCCTGAAGAGAGCAAGCCTTTCCGAAATCAGCCGCCTGTGGTGCTTTATGAGTTCCTGGCGTTATTAATTGTCAGCAATCTCCCATATTAAAAGTTCGCTACTCAGCGCTGCCTCTCACGCTCCGGTTGCAGCAGAATGTGGGGGCGCGGAAACAAGCAGGACAGGCGGGGAAACATGGCCGGCCAGGTTCAGTGGAGCTGAATAATAAATTGTGGGCTGGGAGAAACATAAATAATAAAATGGAAGGAAATAATACTCCTTCTGAAGTGTTTTGCAAGTCTGATCCGTAAAGCAGCAATAGAAAGGCATTTGAAAGGTCCATTGACTTCAGCAGCCAAAAGGCATGGTTTTACTGCCTCCCTAAGTCCCACGTTAATCGCCCACCTTTACATCTCCCAGCTGTCCTGACGTACTGCTAAGCTACTGTGCGAGTGAAGGGAGCCTGAAAGTCTAACTAACGTTTGATCCTGCCGGAGCACATAACACGTTAAACCGTACATTCCCGACAGAAAGTTAGACAGCATGATGAGACATACTACTAATTACAGACTAAATTTAACCTGCAGTAAATTTCTGTTTTAAGACCCAGTCCGTACCGCGCAGTAAACACACTCCGTCTCAGTTATGAAAATCAGTCAGTTAATGTTGTATAGGGAAATAATCGCTGTTTGTTCTGAGATCCATACAAAACACATAAGTACACTGTGTGGGCAGAACGTGGAATTGTTGAATTTTAAACTGTCGGTACATAAAGTGTACACTACCTTTGTCTAATTTCCCGTCCGTTTGGTAACCTAGAATGCTCTCTGCCTTCTCCGTCTTGGTACAGGGCTTTAGGTATCTGTATAATTATTGGTGATACTCAGTTACTGATGTACTCGCATTGGTTGTCAATTTAAAGAACACGCCATACTTTAATTCAAAGGCTGTTCCCCATCGTAGGCGGGAAGCTGTTGTTGGGAACGAGTTGCTGGGCAGGCTGTTATTTGCGATAGTTACGTACGTCTTGTGTCACAAGTAGACGAGAACAGTATTGATGTACGTGTATGTAATGTTTGTAACAACAGTTTGTGTTTTGGTTGTGTGTTGTATTGACGGCTGCAGTTCTGTGAATACTGAAAGCTATCCCCGGATATCAGTGGGCAATAAATCACAACGGCATGCTGTTATCAGGCAGAGCGACACACATCGACAGCGAGGCTGTTCTGATGAGGGAATGGCAGAGCAAGGACATGTTTCATGTACCCACCCCACAGTTTCACACCGGCAGCCATTGTCTGCACGCTCAATGCCCACGTCACTATGTATATAATTGTTGGCAGGTTGTTTGTTCCACAATTACTCAACACTGCCTAATATTATTTGCTATAAAATGAATTTTATATCACGTTATATTGTAAAACTAACAACAGTGAGATCGAATAACCACCTCTGGTTGAATGCATGTCACATCTAATTATGTGGCTAGAGGTAACATAAAAACAATACCAACCTCACCGCCTTTTACCGACATTGTGTTCGGGCGCGGTCGAAATTCAATCGCCTACTGACAGTTTATAATGTACCTTCATTCATAAAAACGATACAACGCAATTTTGTAGCCCCCTTGTGTATGTGGCCATTAATTCCTTCAGCGTGAACTTTTGAAGGAGCTGGCCGATTTTAAAGAAACTTAGTTTGAAGGTAACGGCCCTGCAGATCGTTATATCGTCGCATTTTTCAATTTCATGCAGTCAATAAGAACAATATGGCTGTCGCGCGAACGTGTTAGGCGTGAAAGACGATAGTCATATACATATTTAGATCCTTAATTAATGTAGATGATAAATCGTGGGAGAATATGTGCTTTGTGTGAATGTGAAATTAGAAGATGGCTGCCGAGGGACAAAACAACCCTTTGGCGATATTGGACGGAAATGGGAATTGACAGTGAGGAAATGGTCAAGGGAATATTCATAAAATAAAATTAAAGATCTGTTTCTAGACAGTTATATAAATGGATACCAGATTTTAAAATCTTCCAGGACGCACGCCAGAGGAAAAACAATTTAGCGCAAATCCTAACAAACGAAGCACCCTTTAATCTTCTCTGCTAACTGTGTGCGGCTCCTGTTTCAAATCAGACATTGTTTGTTGTGTTTCCTATAATTCTTACAGTACGTAGCGATTATTGTCCTAAACATCAGTCACCGGAAGCTTTTTATGATAACGACGGACTACGTTTACAGTGAGTAGGACTGATTGTTCGTTCATGTGTTTATTGCTAGCATTTCGCGCTTCGACATGTTGGAATGAGACGGGCAGGGACGAGAGAGAAGGGACTGTTGTTTTGTGTTGCTGTACGAGAGGTGATCAGGGGACCCTGCTCTGCAATTCAAGCGTACAAACTGCGGTACTGTAATCTCCGTATTTGTTCCGCTTTTTCCACACTCGGCCCTTTTCCACAATTCGCAGCAGTGTATCTGCTCTCCACAGGCTATTCTGAATAATATCGACGCTAAAATATCTGACACGCGATACTTAAAAGCGCAGTAAAACCTCTCTGAAGATAGGCTGTAACAGTGGACGTTACGATTCTCTGCAGCTTCATCTGTAACGTTCAGCCTACATAAAACTTAAGATCACAAAATCAACGCTGTTCACTGAACAACGAACCGTATTCAGCATTACTAAAAACTCTACGGGCTCTGAAAACTTTATGTACCAAATACAGCAGTGTTCTAGTGTCACTGCACCATAACATGTTGTGGGCTGTTGGGGAGTAGAGGTGCTGCTCATGCATCTTCGACTTCGCAGTAAGCTTTACGTCCTGGTCGTTTTATCACAGGGGGGATTTCCCCCGGTCCCCCGCGGGTAGGCAGCCAGTTGTGTCCCACAGGCGTTCTGTGAAAGGAAATTCTCTGCCCGCGCTGGGAATCGAAGCTCGACCTTTGTTCCCTTAGAGTACTCCGCAACCTGTAATGAGGAAGCTACAGCTCTGTGCTCTTTTACAGAAAATGTTAAACGTTAAATATAAGCCGTAATTTGACGTAAGGGTAAAGGCGAAGTGTCAATAATACCCCACACTTAGCCACCCGGGCTACATCTAGGCTCATGTCGTCTTAGTCCGAGTAAAAGTGCTCCGTGTTTCTCGTAGGAAGCTAAAACGGACTAAAATATTACGGAATTAAAGAGGAATAACAAATTTACCTGCCGGGAACTGAACCCGCGTCTTGGCAGCATGTGTGGAACAAGTGCCGTGGAATGCCACCACGGCCGTCTTGTGCCGGAAGCCAGCAGTGAAACTTCAGAGACCCGTCACAAGGAACGGGGAGCAAAAAGCGACCCTGCTAGTGGCGTAATGACAAGGACAGAAGCAGCTGAATGCTTCAGGATTTGTGGGATGGGAGAATCTGATGCAGAAACCTTGTTAGCGAAGAAACTGACTCGGACATTCACTGTGTTGGGACAGGCTTAAGTGACGTATGCGCAAACGGGAACGAATATCAGATTTATTTAATGCAAGATACAGCTTTGAGTTTCGAGAAGTGCGGCAGGAAATGGGCAGGCAATTTAGTTTCGGAGTGCGAAAGGGCAGCACACTTACTTTGTGTCTTGTGGTCTAGTTTTAACAGCCATCTGGGGACGTTCCTTGGTTCTTCCCGACTGATGCTAGGAGAGCATCCTACGGTAGGACATAACGAACTGCTGGCACTGCCTTCCATTTGTTAGATACAGGTGTTAACATACACAGATGTTAGATACAGGTGTTAAGTAAGGTAATATACAGGAGTAATCTTATGTGTAATGTTTTATACAGGTGTTGTCATATGCAGGTAGTACATTGGTATGCCACTTTGTTAAAATTGTACGGTTATATCATTCCATCGGGGACACGCGCTGGCGCAGTTGGTTGAGGCACGGCGCTACAAGCCGGGGGGAGAGGGGGGCCGCGGGTTCGATTCCCGATTGTGTCCTTCGAATTTTTCATTTACATAATCCTTCCGGCCGCACTATGGCCCCGGGGTTGACTCAACCTCTAACAGAAATGAGTACCAGGAATATTTTCTGGGGGGTAAAAGTGGCCGGTGCGTAGGGCTGACAAACTTACCACCTTCATGTGCCGACTGTCTTGAAGTCTTGGGACCTCATCCTCCTGGAACCCGCAGGGCCTGTCCAGAACTGTACAGGGATTGCTTTACTTTTACCTTTACCTATATCATTCCACCAGTACTCCACACTGTAAATAACATTCCACCAGTACTCCATTCTGTCAATATCATTCCACCAGTACTCCAAACTGTCAATATCATTCCACCAGTACGCCATACTGTCAATATCATCCCACCAGTACTTCATACTGTCAATATCATCCCACCAGTACTCCATTCTGTCAACATCATTCCACCATTACTCCATCTGTCAATATCATTCCACCAGTACTCCATACAATCAATATCATCCCACCAGTACTCCATTCTGTCAATATCATTACACCATTAATCAATCTGTCAGTATCATTCCACCAGTACTCCATACTGTCAATATCTTCCACCAGTATTCCATACTGTCATTGTCATCCCAATAGTACTCCACACTGTCAATATCATTCCACCATTACTCCATACTGTCAATATCATCCCACCAGTACTCCATATTGTCAATGTCATCCCACCAGTACTCCACATTGTCAGTATCATCCCACCAGTACTCCACAATGCACAATGTCAATGTCATTCCACCAGTACTCCATACTGTCAATTTCTTCCCACCAGTACTCCATACTGTCAATATCTTCCCACCACTACTCCATACTATCAATGTCTTCCCACCAATACTCCATATTCACTCATTCGTCACCGACACGCACACACACGCACGCACACCACGCGCGCACGCATACACGCAGGCTATCCGTTTTCCAGATTAGAACGATGGAGAAAATTTTTGTGGCTAAAAAGGACTAAATAAAAGGACAAGAGAAAATGATACAAAAAGGAACATATTACGTGGTCCTACTGAGCGGTAAATATTATTTGGGGGATGAAATGGGAAGGGTATGTAGCACGTGTAGAGAGAGAAGAGAGATGTATAGAGGGTTTGGTATCTGACGCCAGGAGAAAAGAGAAAGATTAGGATGGGAGGGTGTGGACTGGATCATTCTGCATGAAGACAGGGACAGGTTGCGGGTTGTAAAAACGGCAGTGAACCTGTGGCTTCCATAAAACGCAGGGTGTTTTTTAACTACTGAGGAGCTGTTAGCTTCTCAATTAGGCCATAGTTTCGTGTCAGCAGTTAGTTGGTTTTCGCGATGTACTGTCTTTACGCTGAAAACTGCAGCATTTTAACGTACCAATCCAGCTGCTCTGCCCTGAAGGATGTAACAATGTAACATTTTAACAATGTAACATTGTAACAATGTAACAACAGAACTCGACCTCTAAACCCGTATTGCTTCACCCTCCTACAGGGACTTGTTCAGTTCCTTATGAATCGCACACACTAAACTTGCTAGTAGCAACAGAACTTACTGCATAAGTTACCCCGAAAAGTTTGAAATAAGAAACTTAGGCAACTGCCTGGGACGTTCGAGGCGGCGTTGTCTTTGTATGGATTCAGAAAATCCCAAAGTAGCGCAGGAGGTAAGCGAATGTGTCATTATGCCGGGATTTCGTTTGTTTGGGCGCAAGTCAATTCGACCTGCCATCAGCAGCAGTTTGTTGTGTGAACCAAATGGCAGTGGAGGAGAATATCGTAATGACACTGCAATCGGCAGTGTGTGTCCCATAAGGCCTCAAACAACGTATAAAAGTACTCTTCTGTTAGGTGTTTTCCCGATATCCAAAAATAGTGACGCTTATTTTAAGGTTTCCAGTCTTCACCCACTTGTCCTTCTGATAATATTGCCAATAAGATAATGATATGATATATTTGTTAAATGCAATTGGGTTGATATCCGGTGGCAGTAGTACAGTACACATTTACACACAACAGTACACAGAAATACAAAATTAAACAGAATACGCAGAACAGAACATACTTAACAATAATAATTCATAAACATAATAAGAATATAAAACATAACAATAAAAATACATAATTTACAAAATTAAACAGTAGCACACAAAACGTACAACCGTATATGTAATGATGCAAAAACAGAACCAAAAGAAAGAGGAAGATGAGTATGGATCATTTGTGGAATGATACTGACAAGGGAAAGCAGAAGTACTCAGAGATAAACATGTAACAGTAAGGGATAGCCCGGGATCGAAGCCTGTCCACCGCGACGAAAGGCCGGCAGCCAATGGCTGAGACGTGACACTGTTACTCCGTTCAAAATGGCACAAATTGTATACGGAAATTCGATGCCTTTTATTTGAAAGAAACGACACTGCCTTTGAATGACAAATACCAATTAGCATAACGACATACATGTTTGGTTCCGGTATTCCATACTTTTCCCCGTGGCATAAATCGGCCCCATCTGTTTGTTGAGGGACTGATGCAAAATTCATGAACAGTCCGTTCGATAAGAACAGAGCTTCTGAAATTTGAACCTGTTGGTACAGACAGTAACCAATACGCCGTGTAGTATTATTTGTAATCACCAATTGTCACGTTTCTTTCTCATCACTAAGAGCAAAGCCATGTGCATTAGTGTTCTGGCCTCCATCACATGCCTTCTGCTCTATGAACAGCACTTGTAGCTGTAAATACGATTATCTAAAATTAATGGCTGTTCTGCTCCAAACTAAACGAAAAACAAATACTGTTGTTAAGCACAGCACACCCCAGTTACAATATTTCATCTAATTCCTGAAACAAAACAGTTCCTACCCTCTAGCACTGCGACTGTTTGCCCTTAGAAGCGTAACTGTTACTGCTGTGACATTCCGGCCCTGTGCTTCTGGCCCAGACATGACACCAGCTACTCTTATTATCAGCATTCACGGTCTGTGTTAGTCCATCCAAACAAATGCAGTAGCAGTGACCTAATCTTCCCTCTGCATTTGTCCCTACACATTATGTGGTCTGTTCCGTCAGTCGCTACCGTAACAAACCGCGACTGTTCGTGTTACTGCATTACATGATAATTAAACAGCACTAACTGATTGGTGTTTGTAATGGACGGGGTGAGTGTTTACTGTGAAGTAGGAACTGTATTTGTGTGACACTGGAAGGAAGTTCGTAGGTCGAACAATTTGTGCCGTAACGAATGTTAAATGTGAGGTGCGTTTGCTGAAGTGTGACGGTTTGTGTGAACCCTTTCAGTGCGTCAGTTGTTTTGTGTATCGCCAGGTTTAACTTCAAAAATTGTACGTTCTGCCCACACAGCTGTATTTATGTGTTTTGTGTGGATCTAAGAACAAACAGCGATTATTTCACTATACAACATTAACTGACTGGGTTTTTTTTTAAACTGGGACGGAGTGTGTTTACTGCGCGGTACGGACTGGGTATGTACACACGATTTAGGTTAAACTTCATCTTTGAAGGGTTACTCAAATTCCGGTCTTTTTGACCCTTTTTTCTTGCGTAAGTATGTGAAAAAATACAAACTTCTAACAGACAAGAAGAGACCTGCGTGACGGAGTCCTGCAATCTCGCTTCGAACCCACAAGTTTTCTTCAAGCTTGGCATTTAATTATCTGAAATTCTTTTTATGTTTTATTTCAAGACGAAGCCATGAACTGATTTTATTATAGCGTCAGATATTTATCAATAACAAATTACCTTATGCTGATGGTATTTAAATAATTCCCTACACAAGTTTTGAAGCTTGTATTTTCTACATTTGTAGCTCGTTTGTGTGAATGCTATTTGGTTATGAACTGCATAGTTCCTGAACTTGATCATTCTGCGTTGACACCAACTCCAAGCCTCCCGTTTTGGCAGGTTTACATGTGTTTCTGCAGGACCTCCTTTTTCTGTTACCCAGCAAATGGCGGCTCCTCTGCCGTCGCTGAGTTCATTCTACATGCCTACCCTGGCAGACACTCTTTATACCATTCTTCGTCAGTATGCACTACATCGTAACATCTTTGTGAGTGCTCGCACATTGCGGTGTGTCCTGCACTGCATAGCTGTAATGTGCCATACTGAGATACTGCAGGCGACCTCCGCCGTATTAGCGTCGTTTTTGCTTAGACTAGTGCGCTGTAGCGCCGGCATTACATACTTTAAAAACGTTTCTGCAGTGTATGTGCGTCCGTCCGTTCAATTACCTGTTTTTATGCGACAACCACGTAGCTGCCACACGCGGTCTTATGAATTCTGATATTGGAGAGTTCATATTATTTTGTCGGCAGCTGCAGACCCAGCAGCGTGTGAAATGGCTGTGAGTAACAAAATGTCTGCCACATGTAAAGAATTTTAAATATTTCGGTTGCGAATTTTCCTATGAAAACGGAAAAGATATTCCACAAAATATAGCAAAATTTCCCCAAATACGGGGAATTTTAAACAGCACTTTTAAACCAAATTTGGCCCAGGACTGCTCAAGAATAAAAGTGTATAATCACTGGGTCTCCCCATTCTTCTATATGAAAGCGAAATTTGGACCCTCAGAAAAAAGGATTAAAGTTATTGTCATCAGCTGAGATGAAATTTTTCAGAAGAACAGCTGGTGCACACTTTTTGATCACAGTAGGAATGAAGAAATTTTTGAAGACCTGAAAGGAGAACCAATTGAAGAGAAACTAAGAAGATGCAAATCGGATTGGTTACGACATATAACAAGAATGAACAGCAGCAAGATGGCAAAAATGGTGATGAATTGTAGACCTAATGGACGAAGACGGCTTGGAAGGTCTTTGAAGAGACAATTACAGGAGGCCGAGACAGGTCTATAAAGGCCTGACTGGTGACAGATGATGATGATTATAATAATAATGATGAAACTGATGGTAAATTCGGTTTCGTAAAATATGGGTAATTTCTTGATTTCCCAGTGGACTGCTAGTGTCTCTAGAAGGACTCTAGTGCCATGAGTTTATTTATTTATTTATTTATTCCTGTAGTTAGTTAGTCAGTTAGTTAGATGCCAATCGCGAATACAATCGGACAGCTTTATCCGACACTTGCAACGAGGAACTACAATCACAATTTTATATATTTATTTTAAGTGTTTTATCAAGTATTATCCTGACGATGGTCCCCTAAAGTCGAAACACGTTGCTATAATAAAGAGTACCAAAATATATTTGCCGTAACGCTTCTTATTATCCACCGACATCGACGTAAGATAAGGATGTCAGAACAGCAGACAAATTGCGGGTAATGCTGTGCTAAGATCGTGTTGCTGTTAAATGTGACGCCGTGTATTCTGGAGAAATCTTGCACCAGAATATCTCTTCTTGTCTAAAACTGCTAACAACACGTTTCCTCGGACCGTCGCACAGTTTGTGCCAGAACACACAGTATCACATCCCTGAGGACACTAAACACGTCACATTTTTGCATATCACATACAAAATTTTCGCAACGAAATGCATTAAATCCCACGTGAGACCGAAGAAAACTCTCCACTGTAGGCCATCAAAACGTCAAAATCTGTTCTTTCCTATCTGTGACCAATCTGAGCTTCACAAAAGCCATAGAAATGGTTCATTATCCACAAAACAGTCAGAGTAAAGTACGAGTAATTTTATAAACAGCGCGGGTGTTGTAGGCAAACTGCACGCAGAGCAATAGAATTTACATGAAAACCGTTTCCAGGTACTGATAACATGGTCACGCCGGATCGATGGGCGTATTAGCATAGCCCAGCGAACACCAGGCGTAACTGTAATTGCTTGCAGCTCTTCCTGTTCTTTTGTTCATTAGGTGGGATGTTACGGCCGCAGGAAGGGAAGGAAAGAACTGCGAAACAAATTTATACATGTGGCGTTTGCTCTTCTTTCGTGTAGACTTTTGTAGTTCCTTTGCCACTCTCGTTAACAAATCTGACGAATACTGACATCTTAATGTGACCAGTGCCATTGGCCTTTCAAAGCCCACTATATGTACCGCCAGTGGTCACTATATGTACCACTAGTGGTCAATATATGTACCGCCAGTTTAACATTCAGCAATTCCGCGTTCTGCCCACACAGCTGTATTTATGTGTTTTGTGTGGATCTGAGAACAAAGAGCGATTATTTCCGTGTTCGGTGTTAATTGGCTGGTTATTTTAACCGAGATGGAGAGTGTTTACTGCGCGGTACGGACTGGATGTTTATACATTATCTATAACAATTCGGACTATGTCTTACAACAGGAATGAAGAACTTTGGCACCGGTAACAAGTATGACACCGACTGATATATCAGCTGGCACTGGGTGATTAAACACTTTGCCTACATGAAGGTCTGAACCGACGCAATTCCTCAACAGTGCACACAACATTTCATCGTAAAGTACATGTATTCTGTTAATTTGTGTGTCCACTGCGACTACCGAAGAGTTGTGGTTATCAAAAGAAATACAGCCACAAGAAAACACCACGTTGTATTATCGCGCATTTTGTTTGTGACGTGAAATACATGAAGTCTGTTAGCAGTATGTGTCGCTGTCCCGCTGTACCGCTGTACTGCTGTACCGCTGTACCGCTATACCACTGTACCGCTGTCCCGCTGTACCGCTTTACCGCTGTACCGCTATACCACTGTACCGCTGTCCCGCTGTAACGCTATACCGCTGTACCGCTATACCGCTGTCCCGCTGTCCCGCTGTACCGCTGTCCCGCTGTACCGCTGTGCTGCTGTACTG
>Ga0123352_10018315_pt1 | contig 11166 bp, 10 predicted proteins | sample TergutLab28metaG_FD_89700 | JGI IMG/M metagenome (GOLD analysis project Ga0123352, IMG submission 89700) | Labiotermes labralis P1 segment gut microbial communities from Petit-Saut dam, French Guiana - Lab288 P1 | ecosystem: Host-associated > Arthropoda: Insects > Digestive system > Gut ... | reverse complement strand
TACGGCCTAAAAGCGCCGCCCCTTGTAATATTTGCCTCTGCCGCCACAGGCTTTGCGGGCAACGATTTAGGCGGTTTGCCGGGCGCATTTATAGCGGCGGTAATAGGCGCAGAGCTAGGGAAATTGGTATCTAAGGAAACCCCGATAGATATCATAGTCACGCCGACAGTAACCATTGCCTCCGGCGTGCTTATAGCCATGCTCATAGGCCAGCCCATCAATAATTTCGTTTTGGCCATAGGCCAGTTTATCATGTGGGCTACGGAGCTTGCGCCTATGATAATGGGGGCTATAGTGGCGGTGGTTATGGGAATGATACTCACTGCGCCCATATCCAGTGCGGCATTGGCAATAATGCTTGATTTGCGAGGCATAGCTGCAGGGGCGGCAGTAGCGGGCTGTGCCGCCAACATGATAGGCTTCGCAGTTTCAAGCTACCGCGAAAACAAGCTAAACGGCCTGTTATCGCAGGGCTTGGGAACGTCCATGCTGCAACTGCCCAACATTATAAAAAATCCCCGCATATGGATACCCGCTATAGTGGCAAGCGCGATAGGCGGGATAGTTTCTGCGGCAGTATTTCAAATGGAGAATATACCCACGGGGGCAGGCATGGGGACTTCCGGCCTGGTGGGGCAGTTTGGCGCATTAACGGCAATGGGGCATAGTACGGCAGTGTATGTGCAAATAGCTATAGTACACTTCATTATGCCTGCAATTATAAGCTTGACTGTTTCAGAATTTATGCGCAAGAAAAATTGGATTAAATTTGGTGATATGAAGCTGCAATTAAGATAAAAGCATTGACATTTACACCTACTCACGCAATAATATACGAACAAGAAAGGAGAGGATAAAGGAATGGAAAAGTTACTAAAAGACGCAATAAACCAGATTAAAAGCCTGAACGCAGATTACGGCGACATACGTTTTAAGGATATATCCACGGAGCGGATAGCCGTAGAAAACGGCAAGGTTACAGACCTATCCACCAACAGGAGTCGCGGCGCGGGCATAAGAATTTATGTTGACGGGGCAATGGGCTTTGCGGCCACATCGGATATAAACAAGCTGAATGAAACTGTACAAAAAGCCTACGACACAGCCTTAGCAAGTGCCACACTCTTACATAAAAAGGCCGAACTAAGCCCTAAAAAGCCCGTAGTTTCAAGCTACGAAACCAAAATAAGCACAGACCCCTTCACTGTCCCTATACAAGAAAAATTAAAGCTGCTTATGGCCTGCGACAGCGAAATTGCTAAGGTGGAGGGCGTATCTAAGCGGGACGCAAGCATGAGTTACAGGTGCGACGAGGTTATTTTTACCGATACTGACGGCAGCTACATAAGCCAGAAGTTTTATCAAAGCGGCGCAAGCATAGTGGCAAGGGCGGCAACAGCCTCCGACACCCAAAGCAGGACTTACGGCAATATCCTAAAGGCGGGCTACGAGGCCATACTTGGCTTAAAACTTCCCGAGCGTGCCTACGAACTCGCAAAGGAGGCGGTGGAGCTATCCAAGGCGGAAAACTGCCCCGAAGGTAATTTCGACCTCGTGATAATGCCTACCCAGCTATTTTTGCAGGTACACGAAAGCGTAGGGCATCCCACGGAACTCGACCGTGTGTTGGGCAGCGAGGCCGCTTTTGCGGGGGCAAGCTTTGTAAGCCCCGAGGACTTAACATCGGGCTTAAAATACGGCTCGGAGCACGTCACAATAGTGGCGGACGCTACGGATTCCATGGAAGATTTGGGCTTAGGCACCTTCGCCTACGATGATGAGGGCGTGCCTGCCCAAAATATAACCCTGATAGATAAGGGAATGTTCAAGGGCTTTCAAACTTCGAGGGACAATGCCCCTGTAGTCAAGCAAGAATCCCACGGAATGGGGCTTTCCGATGGTTGGCAGAACCTGCCCTTAGTCCGCATGACCAACATAAATCTTATGCCCGGCGATTTTAGCTTGGACGGATTGCTTTCCGGCATAGAGTACGGTTTTTTAATAGAGGACAACAAAAGTTGGAGCATAGACGATAAGAGGATAAACTTTCAGTTTGCCTGCGAAATAGCAAGAGAGGTCAAAGACGGCAAATTGACAGGAAAAATATTCAAAAATCCCATTTACACAGGAAAGACCACAGAGTTTTGGGGAAGCTGCGATGGGGTGGCGAGCCGGGAATTTAGAGAAATAGTTGGGGTTCCAAACTGCGGGAAGGGCCAGCCTATGCAGATTATAAGGTGCGGACACGCCTCATCTCCCGCCCGCTTTAGAAAGGTGAGGATGATAGCTAATGGATAAAAGCAGGGCAAGGGAGATTATAAAAAAGCTAACCTCTTACACGAAATATTATTCGGTAGTCAATATAAGGGGCAGCGAGGAGGGCGTGACCCGCTTCGCTAATTCAGAAATAAGCCAGAACATAAATAAATCGGATATAAGCATAACGCTGACGCTTTATGACGGGAAAAAACAGGCGGATTGCAGCACCAATGTTTTGGACGACGAGGGCTTAAAGCAGTTGGCAGAAAAGGCAGAAATCCTGCTTTCAAGTGCGCCTGAAGGAGAGTACAGCCATTTTGACTGGAAACCCGAGGGGCTCAACCAGTGGATAAACGAGGATTTATCCACTGCCTATAATGCAAAGGGCAGGGCGGAGGCCGTCAAAAAAGGGGTCGAATCCTTGGCGAGCGGCTTTACTGCGGCAGGAGCCTTGATTTTAGAAAAGAAAATAGCGGCTTTCGGCACCGGCGCAAACGAGGAAGTTTTGTTTGCGGATTTGGACAACGTGCAGTTTAACGTTGTTGTCACCAATGCAGCCAGTAACGCTGACGGCGGCGGAGAAGCTATTTCTTATAAAAATGACTTAGATATACAAGGAGCCTTTACAAAGGCTTACGACAAGGCGCAAAGAGGCTCGGGCGCTGTCACCTTGGACGGCGGAGAGTATCAGGTTTTGCTTTCCCCGCAAGCGTTGGGCGATTTAATGTTTTTTACTGCATATTCATTAAACGCAAAAAGGGTAGGGGACGGCCTCAGCTTTACCCCGGGCATCACAGGAAATCAAGATTTTGGCAAAAATATCACAGTAAACGACAATGTCAACGATAAAAGGGTATTTCCTTGGTATTTTGACTACGAAGGAAATAAGCGGCAAGCTATTTCCCTTATAGATAAGGGCATAGTTAAAAACTTGCTGCACGATAATAAGACAGCCCAAAAGGTGGGCGCGGCTGCCACGGGCCATGCGATGTCCAATAAGGGCTACGGCGGTTTTCCCCTACACGCCGTCATGGACGGGGGCACTGCTTCAAAAGAAGAAATGATTAAAAGCATAAAAAAAGGCATATATATATCAGAATTTCATTACAGCAATTTTATAAACCCAAGGTCGCTGCTAGTCACGGGTCTTACACGTAACGGCACATTCTTAATAGAAGCCGGACAGCTTACGAAGCCCGTTAATACCATGCGCTTTACCCAAAGCCTACTCGAAGCCTTTAAGAAAGTCACGGCGCTTTCTAAGGAGCAGGAAGTGGTTAATGCAGGGGGTTGGGCGGCCGTCATGCCATATGCTGTTGTTGAAGGGTTTTGTTTTCCATGACAATTTTTTCGAGAGTTGATGTAATGAGCTCTACCCGCTTACGCAGAATGATAATATCGGCCATGTTTTTGAGCATGGCCTTGGTGATGCGTACATTTTTTGCCATGTACATACCTTTGTTTGGCGAAAGCGGCATGAGAATTAGCCTGCACGTAATTTTTACATCTATGCCCGCTATTTTGTTTGGCCCTATATATGGGGCTTTAGTGGCTGGCTTATCGGATTTAATAGGCTTTCAGCTAAGGCCCACAGGGGCGTTTTTGCCGCAGATGACCATGACTGCGGCTCTTGGCGGCTTTATCCGGGGCGGCCTCTGGTTACTCCTTACAGGCAGAAGCCCTAAGATAATGAGGTCTTTTGTAGCGGCGGTTTCTGTTATATTGCTCAGTGTAGGCATATATAACATGGAATCCCTTATGATAATTAGTGCATCGTTCGGGATATTTCTGATAGCATTCGACTATATATTCAGCAAGTTTTTACTTAAAGAGCGCTTTAAGATTAATACTATGGCGTTATTAATCGCAATGATGGCCGCCGGAGTAATAGTAAATACCTTAAATACGGTTATACTGAGAAATACCGTACTTCCCTCATGGCAGCTTTTGCCGTTTTCCGCGGTATGGCTTCCGAGGGTGATGCAGGCCGTAGGCACCACAATGGTCGTCACTTACTTTGTTGCGATACTGCTTGGCATATCAGAAAGTCAAGTACAGTTTAAGGCTTGGCTAAAGGGCAAATAAATGAAGCCCCCTCGCTGTTGTGAGGGGGCTTTGTTTTGCTTTTTACGTAGATATTTGCACATTTGACCAAAGCATATCAATTGTGATATAGTATCAGCACAAAATATGACAGGGGTGATATTTATGGAGCAAATCGTTCTAAATGCAAATGATTTTGCCGATAATCTAAAAGAGCAACCGCATAAACTTAACCCAACTACTTTCGTAATGCCCACGGCGGGAAATAGTTGGTTTAAACCTTTAATTGGGATAATGCCTCCGCCCGCTAAAGATGAAAAAGAAATATTAATGGAAGGGTGGCAGCAGCATTATGAAAGTCTTGATTGATACGAATGTCATTATTGATGTTCTTTCCAACAGAACCCCTCACTTTCATTTTTCATCAAAGATTTTTGAACTTTGCGGTGCGCAGTTGCAAGGCCATATTGCCGCTTATCAAACCAGAGATATCTTTTATCTGCTAAAAAGAAGCGGTGTTGATATATCTGTAGCCAAGTCAGCTATTGCTTGCTTAGTTGGTACTTTGGTGTCGCTTGATACTAATTTTTCCGATATTAAATGTGCTTTGGCTTCAGAGATAAGCGACTTTGAAGATGCTATCTTGGCTTATTGTGCTGAACGCCATAACATTCAGTTTATTATTACCCGCAACGTGAAAGATTTTAAACTTTCTCCGATTAAGGCAGTATCTCCAAGGGATTTTGTTGAGTTGCTGGCCGGTAATGAGTAGCTAAAAACGCTCATTTTGGTGTATATAAATCCCGGCGGCAATAGGCAAAAAAAATCCCATAAACCGTGTACGGGTTCACAGGATCCTTGAAAGTTCTAATTTATTATGCTAAAATATAAAGTGCGGCATGTCGCTCACTTGCTACACGGCTTCGTATGCCTTTAAATCCGGCAAAATACGCTCTGCTACTTCTTCGTTATGAATGTTTAAGGTTAGCGGCTTACCTAAATCCAGGCTAAAAATGCCCATTATAGATTTGGCATCAACCACGTAACGGCCTGATGACAGGTCAAAGTCACCATCGCATACTGAAACCACATTGACAAAGCCTTTTACCTTGTCAATGGTGTCTAAATAAATCTTAATAGTTTTCATTGTTATACCTCCTCGTATAAAATATAGATATAGTGTACCCCCAATAAATAAAACTGTCAACACATATAGAAAGGTGTAATATCTTGCTTAATTTTAGTCATAACCCCGTGTTATTAAACGAATGTACAGAAGGCTTGGACATAAAGCCGGACGGCATTTACATAGACGGCACCATAGGAGGCGGAGGTCATGGGGCCGCCATAGCCGAAAAACTTGATACAAACGGGCTGCTGATAGGCATAGACAGAGATGAGGCGGCTATAAGTGCCGCAAAAATTCGCCTGCAAAAATTTCATAATACAAAGCTTATAAAAAGTAATCATGACAACATACGGCAGGTATTAGAGGATTTAAAAATAGAGGCCGCAGACGGCTTTCTATTGGACTTAGGCGTATCCTCCCACCAACTTGATTCCAAGGACAGGGGCTTTTCTTACAGATGGGACGCCCCCTTGGACATGAGAATGGATACCTGCGAAAATATCACAGCATATGATATAATAAACGGGTACAGCGAAGGGGAGCTTGTAAAAATATTATTTGAGTATGGGGAAGAGCGGTACGCAAAAAAAATCGTGAAAAAAATAATTGCGGCAAGACCCGTTAAAACTACCCTGCAACTGGTCAGCATTATAGAGTCCGCCCTGCCGTACACTCCCCCTGCTTACGGCCACCCTGCCATGCGTACCTTTCAGGCAATCAGGATAGTTGTTAACAAAGAATTAATTTTATTAGGAAAAACTATTAAAAATATGGTAGAATTATTAAAGCCCAAGGGGAGAATATGTATAATATCCTTTCACTCGTTGGAAGATAGGATAGTCAAGACAAGCTTTAAGAAAATGGCAGACCCCTGCGAATGTCCTAAGAGTATGCCCTATTGCGTTTGCGGGAAACAGCCTGAAATAAAAATAATAAGCAGAAAACCGATAAGGCCCGGCGCAGATGAAACAGCAGAAAACCCAAGGAGCAAAAGTGCAAAGCTTCGTATAGCCGAAAAATTAAGTAATTAATAAGGAGGTTTTTATGAATCCTGCAAGAAAAGAACGAGTTAACAGAGTAAGGCCAAGGCCAAGATCCCAAAGTGACAGAAGCAGCCCGGTAAAAAGACCTGCTCTAAAAATGCCGCCCGTTCAAAAAAAGCCCGTAGTTAAGGCGAAAAAAGACAGAACGCATGGTAAGGTAGAATATATTATTTTTGATACAAGACGTTACAGAGTGCCCTTGCATATTCTTTTTACCGTATTTATAATATTTGCAGGCGGAGTGGGCACGGCCTTTACTTATGCCTATTTACAGGATATGCGGAGGCAGATATCAGAAACAAGGGAGAGCATAAGCTCTTTGAGAGATGAAAATGCAGCGCAGCAGGCGGAAATAGCCAGGCATATAGCTATGGAGGACGTGGAGAGAATAGCGCGTGACGAATTTAATATGGCAAGAGCCGATGCCTCACAGATAGTATTAATAGATGTACCTCGTCCCAGTTATATAGTGCAGAGCGAAGAACCGGGCCGTCATTATCAGCAGGGAATATGGCAAGCAGCTATGGAAAGTATAAGAGGCTGGCTTAACACGTTATAACGGCGGCAAATTCAGAAAGGAGAACACATGTTTAGAAGCAGATTCAGAGGAAACGAACCAAGGGAAGCCAGAAGAGAAAGTTTAAAAATACGTATGAGGATAATAGGCACTGTACTTGTACTCTGCCTGACAGCCTTATTGGGACGCATAGTATATATTACCGAAACATACGGCGCAGAGTTTGAGCGCAGGGCCGTAAGACAGTTGGTGTTACGCCACAGCGCAGTGGAAACAAGTATACCGCCCGCACCGGGAGGCATACTGGATCGCAACCGCCACCCCCTCGTGGACAGCGAGCGCGTTTTTGTGGTGGCATTGGACGTCAGTCTGTTGCATCGGGCTGTGCCTACAAATAACAACCCTAACCCCCAAGAATCCGCTATACACACCATACACGAGGCTTTGGACATTCCGCTTGAAAGATTATGGAGATATATGTCGACAAATGCCGACGGCAACTTGATACAAGAAAGCAGTTGGCGGGTTTTGGCTCATGATGTGCCTGCAAACATAGCCCTTCCCCTTGCGGAAAGGGAGCGGCATGTACATTTGCAGGAGGAAGTCCTGAGATGGTTCCCGGATCCGTTTTTGGCGCCGCAGGTGCTTGGCTTTATAAGGGGCGACTCCGCCTCGGGGCTGGAGCTGCGATATCAGGACGAGCTTAGCGGACAACCCGGTCGTGTTTTCAGGTCGTTTCAGGCGAATACCGCCGCCTTGCCCGAAGAAATCCCTCCGAGGGACGGGAATTGGCTTGTAACTACCCTGGACTCCGATTTACAGCGCATAGCCCAAAGGGTGGTAGAAAATGCCGTAAGAGATTTTAACCCGGAGTATGCGGGGATTGCCTTAATGCAGCCGCATACGGGAGAAATACTTGCTATGGCGCAGTGGCCCTCATTCTCATTGGAGGCTCCTGACGACGGTACCCTTTTTACGGACAGAAACATTGCGGCAAACTGGGAAACATATAACCGCGAGCAACAAATGAGCCATATGTTCCGCACATGGAACAACTTTTTTATAAGCAGAACATTTGAACCGGGCTCTACGTTTAAGCCCTTTGTAATAGCCGCCGCCATAGAAGAAAACTTAATAGCCATCGGACGTAATTATTTTTTCTGCGAAGGGGTAAGGACAATTGATATATGGGAAATACCTTGCCATAACCGCTTCGGCCACGGGAATCTCTCTGTGCTTGACGCCCTGAAGGTTTCGTGCAACCTGATTATGATGGACATAATTAGGTTGCTGGGTCGCGACACATTTTACATGTACAGAAACGATTTTGGCTTTGGGGAAAGAACAAACATAGACCTTCCCGGTGAGGAAGCTGTTTCCGCCCCCGGAGTTATGTATACATTGGGACAGCTTAACCCTGTTGAACTTGCGACCAGCTCTATAGGGCAGGGCTTTAACGCTACCGCAATACAGTCCTTAAACGCCTTTGCTTCCTTGATAAACGGCGGTTACATTATGCGCCCCTTTGTAGTTTCCCAGATAATAGACGCAAACGGCAATGTAGTAAGCGAAAATACACCCACCGTAGTGCGTAACGTGCTGTCCCAATCGACCTCCGACAGCATAAGGAGAGCCATGCAGTCCGTAATTTCACCTGAAGGAACCGGGCGTTTTGCCATTATAGAGGATCAGCCTATAGGAGGCAAGACAGGAACTGCACAGCAAGGCATAGAGAGGGACTGGATAGTAACATCTTTTATAGGTTATATGCCTGTAGAAAATCCGCAGTTTTTAGCCATAGCTATAGTCTACAACCCCGAAGAACAGGTAACGGCGGGTGTTACGGCTGCTCCCATGCTAAGGAACCTGTTTCAGGAAATAATACGATACAGGCAGATTTTGCCTGACGGAACAGGGCAGGTGACGGGCATACTGCAAACAGCTGACGCAGAATTAATGACGGACTTTTCCGGTATGGAACTCAGAGAGGCCACGCGACTGTTAAACAGTATGAGCATAGATTACGAAATAGCGGGCAGGGGCTCGGTTATATCTCACCACATACCTGCGGCAGGGCAGCCCGTACCCGGCGGAATCCCTGTATTCTTATATTTAGACGGTGATTTAAGTGACATTTATGAACTTACTTTTATGCCCGATGTCACGGGACTTACAGAGGAACAGGCTTTCGATTTAGTGGTAGCTGCGGACTTAGTGCCTATTTTTGTAAGCTCGGAGGCTACAGACAGAAGCGAATGGAATTTAGACCCCATAACAGGCCGGCCGCAGTTGCATGAAGAAACCTCTCAGGGGATTATAGTCAGGGATAAGACAGTATACAGGCAGTTTCCGTCGGCAGGCCAGCATATACAACGAGGTTCGCAGGTCAGACTTAGAATGAGGTTTTAGCTTATGAACATCACAGGACTTATGGAAGGAATAGCTTACGAATTAGTGCAAGGGAATACAACTGCAAAAATCTCTTCCATAGCCATAGATAACCGCAGGTTAGAGGCGGGCGGCCTATTTGTCTGCTTGAGGGGTCTGCAAACGGACGGCCACAGGTTTATAAATAACGCCGCTGAGGGCGGAGCCGCCGCCATTCTTATTGATAAGGATTTAGCTGATTACCCAAGTGACGTAAGCGTTATTAAAGTAGAGGATACGAGAAAAGCCTTGCCGTTTATATCCTCCAATTTCTACAACAATCCCGCAGAAAACCTGCGACTAACAGGGGTTACGGGTACAAACGGCAAGACCTCCGTCACATATATGATGGAGTCGGTTTTGAGGCAGATAGGCAAGCCCGCCCTGATAGGCACGGTGGGCTTACGCATAGGCGGCCGGCCGGTAGATATAAAGTTCGCCACCTCTACCACCCCCGACCCGCAGGAACTGCATCAAATGTTTGATGTGGCCCTTAAAAACGGGGTGAGGGATTTGGTTATGGAAGTGTCCTCCCATGCGTTGGCCTTGCATAAAATAGATGGCTTGTTTTACGAGGCGGCCATATTTACCAACCTTACCCAAGACCATCTGGATTTTCACGGGAGCATGGAAAACTATTTAAGGGCCAAGGCCGAGCTGTTTAAAAAATGCAGGTACGGCATTGTAAACATTGATGACAAGTACAGCCCGGAGATAATAGGCATAGGAAGCTGCGAAAAGTGGTTTAGCTACGGGATAGAAAATCCCTGTGATATACGTGCGGAAAATATCGCCGAATCCGAGGTACAATCGACATTTGACGTGCTGATAGACGGCAAATCGGAGCACTTTATATTGCCTGTGCCCGCCCGCTTTAATATATACAATGCACTCGCCGTCATAGCTGCGGCCTATGCTCTTGGCATAGATATCTGCGATATACGAGAGGGGCTTGCAAATTTTGAAGGGGTTCCGGGACGCATACAGCCTGTTAAAAATGCCAAAGGCTTTCAGGTCTTTGTAGATTACGCCCACAGCCCCGACGGACTATCCAATATCATAGGCTCTGTTAAAGCCTTTACCACAGGGAGGGTAATAACCCTGTTCGGCTGCGGCGGGGACAGGGACGTTACAAAGCGCCCTATTATGGGTCGCATAGCAGGAGAACTCTCCGACTATTGCATAATAACCTCCGATAACCCACGCTCAGAAGACCCCGAGGAGATTATACGGCAGATAGAACCGGGAATGAAAGAAACGCCCTGCCCCTACATAACAGACACCGACCGCAGGCAGGCCATATATAAAGGCATAGCCATGTTAAAGCAAGGCGACTCGTTTATAATAGCCGGCAAAGGACACGAAAATTACCAAATAATAAATGGCAAAGTAATAGATTTTGATGATGCTGAAATAGCAAAAGAGGCTTTGGAACAATGGTGATAAGAGAAATATGTGAAGCTACAGGCGGTGCTTTTAAAGGCTCTGAGAATATTAAGGACTTGCAGGTAACGGCTTTTTCTACAGACAGCCGTAAAGATGTAAAAGGCTGCCTGTTTATACCTATAGCAGGCCCAAATTTTGACGGCCACGATTACATAGCCGATGTTTTAAGCAGCGGTGCTGTATGCGCTCTCACCGAAAGGGAAGATACAGCCGAGCCTTGCATTAAGGTATCATCTACCCGTAGGGCTTTAATCGCCTTAGCCATGTGGAAGCGGGACAGATTTAACGGCCCGGTAATAGCT
>Ga0123352_10018314_pt1 | contig 11166 bp, 8 predicted proteins | sample TergutLab28metaG_FD_89700 | JGI IMG/M metagenome (GOLD analysis project Ga0123352, IMG submission 89700) | Labiotermes labralis P1 segment gut microbial communities from Petit-Saut dam, French Guiana - Lab288 P1 | ecosystem: Host-associated > Arthropoda: Insects > Digestive system > Gut ... | reverse complement strand
GATTCCTGATGCGAAAGACATATTATTGGAACCCGGATGGCATCCCAAAATAAAATTTAACGCGTTGAAAACCATTTCAGCACCAAAAATATCAGGATACGCCGTATGCAGAAAATAATATTCAAATCCCATACGTTGAATTTCCCAACCTGCACCCCAAATATTAGGGCGGTAAGGAATGCCGTAAGGAGTTTCGGCACTTTTCTTTAATAAATGTTTGTTTAAAGCGGGCAGGTTGTCGCGTATAGCCTTTGTAAAATTTTCGTCGCATATGGCTTTTTCGGCACGGGCAACAAACCAGCCCACGCTATAAATTGAGTTAGCAATAAATTCGGTTTCCGATAATAAGTAATTTTTATATTCATCTTCATTAGTAGTTAGAAATAATTCAACGGCGGCATGAATTCTTGCCCTTTTTGCATAGTCAACACAGCTTTCCCGAACCCACGGCGGCTTGGAATATTCTTTATTTATATCGGTAACGGTAAATAATTCACGCGCCGCTTCCAATGATTGATTACTCAATGCATCGTTAAAACCTTTAAGCACACGGGAAACAGCGGCTAAATGCGCCGCCGCCGATAATTCGCGCGGGGGATTATCTTCGGTAAATACCCAACGGTCGTCGTCATTTCCGATAATACCGTCTGTTTGGGCGGCGGGGTCACCCAATAGCGCGTATTGTTTCATGCTATTGGTAATAATTCCGCGATACAACCGTCCCAATGAGCGATACGCGCCTACAACAGACAACGCGCCGTGTTCGATTTGCTGTAAAATATCATTTTTACCGTCTGGGCGGTGTATTTCTGTAACCTTTTTTTCTTGGTCAACGGTTGTTACATCGTGATTTATGCCGAAGCTTTCATATGCCATAGCAAGGATATAGCATTCCCCGCTTTGTGATTCTATGCGTAAATCATCATCGCCGGCATCATGCCAACCGCCGACATTTAAACCGGGTACGCTTTCACCCGGTTTATATTTTGTCAGAGTTGAAGGTCCTTGTTCGTATCCGTCAAAATGAATGTGATTAATCGGAGCCATTTTCGCGTCGTCCATGTGGCATAAATCATGCCATACGCGGGTTCTTTCGTTTACCCTCATATGACACATTTGTACCGGAAGGAAATATTCCAGCACAGGTTGCCATACGCCGTGGTCGTAAATATCTTCGGCTACACGGAAAACAGAAGACTCCGACTTGCCGTAAACAATTTTATATAAACCTTCTTCTTTTATATCCGTGAAATCGAATTTTAAATAGTTATAACGAAGAAATTGCCCCCATTCATCTGCGGCGACTGAAATAATTTTACTCGCGCCTGTTTCGGTAATTTTAAAAAGAACGGGGAGCTCACGATTTGTTTCGCGTTTGTCCAATTCAATAATCGCCGTCTTCGGTTGATTGGGGTGATAACCTACCTGTGATATTTGAATAACCGGCGCGTGTTTCCAATCTTCAACTATGTTGGGCGTGATAGTCCATTCAAGGGCATTTTTTGCAATGCCTGCGGGGATTTCACTGCTTATGATAAACCAACCGTTGCTTTCGTACATGCGCCCGTCGATTAAATGAAGATTTCTTTCCGATTCAATTGTAAGACGATTATGCGGGTCGTCGGGGCGTGTGGTAAAGCGTTTGCCAGTAGCATAGGGTTCACCGACGCTGTTTGCCTGCGTAGGAAAAATCCCCTGTTTTTTGTCCATTATCCAAGGCTTTCCGAGTAACGCACCCGGGAATAATTCCAAATTGAAAAATACTTTTCCGGGAAAATCCTGCGGAAGCGGCTTTTCTAAATCAACCGAAACAATTACTGATTCTCCCGCGCCTTTTACATTAACTTTATAATTCAAATCAGTAAAACTAAGTTCCGTTGTGATTGTATTTAATTCTTCGTCTAATTTTCGTTCGTTTTGCTTGGGCATCGGCCACGAATCCTTTAACACCATGCGAACATCGCCGTTGGACGCGACACGGTTGCCGTGCATTATAATGCTTACGCCGGATTGATGCCCTTCGGGGTAAAAATCATCAAATGCCATTACATCCACGCCATGATTTTGGAAATATCCGATAGCGTTATTTAAGAAAAATCCGTTTGATTTTTTCATAGTGAACTCCTTTATATCGCGCCTATAAACGATAAAGTGACGGCAGCCGCTTTTGACCCTGCTTTCATAGCTGACAATACATCACTGTTTATTAAATAATCGACGATGAAAGCACCTTGATACGAATCGCCGCAACCTGTGGTATCAACAACATTATCAACTTTTTCTGCTTCGCAAATAAATTCTTCGCCGTTTTTAAATGCAATACTGCCGTTTTCGGCTAAAGTTGCAACAAATAAAGCAGGATAATCGGCAGACCATTTCTTGTAAAGCGGCAAATTTTCCTGTTTTCCGCTGATAAAAAATATATCAATATCGTGAAAAAATCCGAGCCAATCATCTGTTGGAATATGCTCCAAAAAATCTACGGACAGCAGGAAATTCGATTCATGCGATATTTCACACAGTTCAGCAACTAAACCGTCATTCAGCGTTGTCGCGACGGCATCGAAAGTTTTTATGAAAGCCCTGTCATCAGACGATATTTTAAAATCACGCAAAACACCGTTTGTCCAACTGTCTTCTTTAAAATATCTGTCGCCGCCTTCTGTAAGATATATTTTATTATTTGCGGTCTCCCCGTCAGCTTTATACAGTTTTTCATGGTTAATTTTAAGCTCGTCGGCTTTTTTCTTTACTTCTTCCGCAAATTTATCCGTGCCTATATTTCCCATCAAAAACGCTTGCACTTTTCCGGTTTTTACGCAGCTTGCGGCTACATTTAAAGCATTACCGCCTGCATTAATAACATCTTTTTCAGGAAAATAATCCACACAGCAACAAGATAAAGCAAGTATTTTTTTCATAAACAAAACTCCTTTATTAATGTTTTAACCATTAGTGTTATAAATGTCAAATACCTATATAAAATATCATAATATGCTCGACAGGCATAGCTAATTATATTATGCTGTTTTTAATAAGAAAGTAAGAAAAAAGGTGCGGTTATGGAATTACGTTTATTAAAATATTTTTTAGCGGTTGCGGAAGAAAAAAGCATTTCTAAAGCGGCCGAGGCCTTACACCTATCACAGCCCACACTTTCCCGTCAGTTAAAAGAATTGGAAAACAAACTATGGCGTTTAATATAGATTTAATTTGGAAAAAGCATCAGGTTTTTTCAAAGGCTTCACAGAAATTTTTAGAACGGTTGCAAGAAATGATAATCATAAATAATTGCTAAACCCCGCGAAAAAAAGTATACTCGAGAAAATTTATGTACCGGGGTGGTTTCTAAAATGTTCGTGCGAGTGTCAAGCGGAGCTGTTTTGGGAGTGGAAAGCCGTCATGTTGACGTTGAGGTTGATATTTCCAGCGGTTTGCCTGTTTTCGACATTGTAGGACTGCCGGACTCTGCGGTAAAGGAATCGCGTGAAAGAATCCGCGCTGCGATTCGCAACGCGGGCTTTAGTTTTCCGGTGAAAAGAATTACGGTAAATCTCGCGCCCGCGGATATAAAAAAGTCGGGCCCGTCGTTTGATTTGCCGATGGCTGTGGGAATTTTAATGTGCATGGGTTTAATCAAACCGAACGCGGCGGAAGGCGCGTTTTTTGCGGGTGAACTTTCGCTTGACGGCGCGTTGCGTCCCGTGAACGGGATTTTACCGATGGTTATTGAAGCCAAAGCGGGTGGTGCTTCGGCTTTTTTTGTTGGCGTGGATAACGCGTCTGAAGCGGCATTGGTGGAAGATGCGGTTGTTTATCCCGTGGAAAGTATTGAACAGCTTGTTCAGCATTTTACAGGAACACCGATTGAACCGCTTCGCATTAACCCTGCGGAATTTTTTCGCGGAGAAGGAAATACATACGATGTCGATTTTTCCGATGTAGCCGGGCAAACTTATGTAAAGCGCGCGTTGGAAATAGCGGCGGCAGGATATCACAACGCGTTGATGATTGGCACACCCGGTGCGGGAAAAACCATGCTTGCGCGGCGAATACCAACGATTCTGCCGGATTTATCTATGGATGAGAGCATGGAAATCACAAAGATTTACAGCATTGCGGGTTTGTTAAATCAAAAAAATATTTTGATGTCTCAGCGTCCGTTTCGAACGCCGCATCATACAGCATCTTATATTTCACTTACGGGCGGCGGACGCATTCCCATGCCGGGGGAAATTTCGCTTGCGCATAACGGAGTTCTTTTTTTGGACGAGCTTCCCGAATTTCAAAAAAAAGCGTTGGAAACACTTCGTCAGCCGCTGGAAGACGGGCAAATTACAATAACCCGAACAAGCGGCGTTTCAACATATCCGAGTGTTTTTCTATTGCTTGCGGCGATGAATCCATGCCCTTGCGGTTATTTGGGAACGAAACGCTGCACTTGTTCGGAAGCCGAAATTGCACGTTATCTTGAAAAAATTTCAGGGCCGTTGCTGGACAGAATAGACATTCAAGTAGAAGCAACCCCTGTTGAGTATTCAGATTTGCAAGCATCCAAGAAACCTGCTGAAAATTCCGCCGCAATAAAAGAGCGCGTCGAAAATGCCCGCGCCCGTCAACAAAAACGCTTCTCCGAAGACCCAAAAGCCAAAGGCATTCGTTTCAACGCGAAAATGTCTGCCGTGCTTATAAAAAAATATTGTAAGCTTGGCAATGAAGCGCAGGAACTTCTAAAAAACGTATTCGATACGATGTCTCTCTCCGCGCGCGCTTATCATAAAATTCTGAAAATTTCCCGCACTATCGCTGACCTTAACGATTCCGCAGAAATTACAGCAGAACACGTTGCGGAAGCTATTTCTTATCGTGGGCTTGACAGGAAATATTGGTGATGTATTTTTTCACAGATATGCAATATTATATAGTGATGTGAAAAATTTGGAAGGATGATAAAAAATGAAAAAGATTTTTATTACAGCCATTTGTGTGCTTTCGTTTGTACTTATTTTTGGTGCTTGTGGCGGTGCAGATACAGCAAGCAACAATGACGATGCACAGCTTTCCGTACAGGAACGTACCGAAGGCGAACCCGACCTTATTGGCGAACCGCAACTGGAACCCGAACCCGACCTAATCGAATACGAAGAAGAAACCCCTCAGGTTGATGACAATATTTCCGGAGAACAGGCTTGGACATGGAATGGTCATGTGTACAGAATTTATGCGGAAAATTTCTTTCCGCCATTCCATATGCTTAACGTTGAAACAGGCGAATTTTACGGCTTCGACATTGACATACTCGAAGCAATAGCCACAGACCAAGGCTTTAAAGTTGAGCTTCACCATGTAGGTTTTGCCGCCGCTTTGGGATATCTTGAAACGGGAACAGCAGACGGTATGATTGCCGGAATGTCCATCACGGAAGAACGACGGGAGTGGCTCGATTTTTCCGACGGTTATTTTTTAACGGGGCAAATTTTGGTTGTTCCCGAAGGAAGCCCTATTAACGAATTTGCGAATTTAACCGGCGAAACGGTTGCGGTTAAAATCGGAACAATCGGCGCAAGCTTCGGCGAACAAATTGCGGAACAATACGGCTTCGACCTGGTCTACTATGAAGACGCACCCTCATTGCACGCCGCGGTTATAATGGGTGATGCCGCCGCTGCAATTGATGACCGCCCCGTTATCGAATTTGCAATCCACCAAGGCATTCCTCTTGAAACACGCGGCGATACGTTAAACCCAAGATACTACGGTTTTGCCGTTCGCTTGGGCGAATTCCCCGAACTTATAGGAATGTTTAATCAAGGGCTTGCGAACCTTCGCACCAGCGGTTATTACTATGAACTCTTAGCAAGGTACGGTTTGAGCTAAACTTGTCCACTAAACTTCCCCAACATCAACTTAATTTTTTTAACATATTTAGCCGCTATGTCGATTTCATCACCATTTGCAAACTTTAATTTTAAACCTTTCTCATCTATTGCGGTTATCTTTGTAGTATTTACAATAAAAGCTCTGTGGCATCTGAAAAATCGCTCGTCCAATTCTTTTTGAGCATGAGATAGCTTACCTCTAAATTCGTGCTTACTGTTTTCGGAATATATAATCAGGCTATGGGGCCTGGCTTGATTTACCTCTAAAAAGAGAATCTTTGAACGGTCTACTGATACAACACTTCCTTTTGAAAGTTTATTCGTATTGCCGGAAAGTTTATATACAAAAGTATCTTGAAGCGGTGTGGATTTTGATATGTATTTAGCGTTTGCGTCATTGATGCATTTGCTAATACGCTCTTTAATATAAGCATCGCCTTTTACAATATAATCCATTGCCTCCACTCTATACTTAAATGTAAGCGTAAGGGATTTCGCATCTGCTGTAATGAAAACAATAAAACCCCTCGGATCATATTTGCGTATGGCTTCTGCCAGTTGTATTCCATCCATTTCACATTGCAAGTCCACATCTAAAAAATATAACCCGGCTACTTTGCTCTCGCTTATGTAGTCCAATATTTCATGGGGCGACGTAGCAGCGCATACCACTTCCATGCCCAGGTTTTCCATTGAAATATAATTTTCAATGAACGTAGTGGTAGATTCCAGTTCTTCGGGTTGGTCTTCGCATATAAATATACTAAGCATAATCCCCCTCCTGTGCTGTCGCAATTCGCAATTCCTGTATAAAATAGCCGTCTTCCCATTTAGTAGCAAGTGTCAGTTTATTATTATTTTGAAGAATCTCAGACATTACATATAATCCTACACCGCGCATACCTTCTTTTGTAGAAAACCCCTTTTCGGCTAACTTATAGAATGACGGCGCAGACGGGCATGTATTTGAAAACACGAAAAGAACATATGAATCTTTTTTTTGTGCATAAAGTTTAAAAACAGATGCTTCTATCCCTTTACAGGCTTCGATTTAATTATTTTTACCGTGATAGCAATATTTTTATAGTTGGAGGGAGAACACACAATGAATGAAGAAAAAAACATCCCGACCGTGCAAAATTATCTCGAAAAATACCGCCGCGGCATAAGAGACGGTTATGCCGAAAATATCCCTGCACCGCGTGATTTTCTTCCCGAAACCCATTCGGGAGAAGATTCCTATAACGTCCGGCACAGCTACACTCCGGGCTTATACGAAGACACATTTCCCGCAATGGAAGCCATCGGTGTGCCGCCTGTTCACAATTCGCAAATAATTGACGAAATTAAAAATCTTCTTGTGGGTTTTTGTCAACTAAAAGTTAAAGCATTACAAGCATTGCAAGTGTTGCATGTACGTTTTCTTCATGATAAACTGTCCGCAATAAACAACAATATATGCCAAAAATCATGACGGCAAAAAAATATACCTTTTTCAAAATGTCGAGAATTTTTTATGGGGTGGGAGACTAACATGACGAAATTGAAAGTGAGAAAAGTTGTTGCACTGGTGTTATGCTTTTTTATAGTGTTTGCAATTACCGCAAACCCGGCATATGCACGAGAAAGTAACGGTAATGATAATACGCAGTGGAAAAATGACAGCGTATATCTTACGTATTCAGAGGATACAAAGCAATTTGAAAATTTGAACACAAGTGCCGACAACGTGGAGACATTTAACATAGCCGAACAAATATCGTTGCTTCATAATCGTATAAATTACGCATATGAACTTTTGTCTGATACACTTGTAGACGTATCCCCGGGAGCGAACACACTGAAAAACAGATACTGGTCTACCCAAGAAGCCCGAGACGCTTTAATTGCCGCAATAGTAGAGGCGCAGACTGTTCTTGACGCGCACGGCGGCGGACTTCAACCGGGTAGCCTTAACATAATCACTCATAACAGTTGTTTTAATATTCCCGTGTATGAAGCGGAAATGGAACTGTTTATTAATAACGAACGTACTGTTCATAAAACAGAAATCGGCATTATTTCAATTTCAGATATTACTGCCGGAAGCAGTGTTCGTTTTAATATAAGCACACCATGCCATACTTTATATCAATTTCCAAGATGGAAAGTTGCCGAGGGAGACGTTGTAATCCCGCCCTTTGCCGATAGCCCGGAGTTTATTATGTCGGATGGCGGTCTGATGATTATCGCAGAATTTGAAACCATTGCTGAATATTATTTTGATTGGAATATTGATTTAGCATGGGACGATGATTCAGCAGACGTACTCACAGGGCAGTTTTATGAATGGGATACGGATATTACTTTCGGCATTACTGATGCAAGCCAACCACTTGAATGGAGTTATGACTCTGAAATTGAACTGACAAAAGATTGCATTGAATGGGTTGATGTTTCCGCAAGTGAGCCGTTGGAATATTTTCTTGGCTTAGAATATGGGAAGGTAAGACACATTCCATATACGTTAAATATTGATGTTGATTCTTCTTCTGTGTCCCCGCAATCAGACCCAAACACATGGACACCTTCGGCTATCCCCAGTAGCAGGTCTATGCTCTTACCTTTTGGTCTTTCGTGGTCTGCAACTGTGACAGGCAATACGCCGTGGCTGACGATAAGCGAACAAGTGCGTATCCCTCCTCATACAAATGATTCCTTCGTTATGAATGTAGACGAAAATTTCGGAAATGCTTCAAGAACAGGAACGATAAGAGTTGATTTCGTAAATGGGGCAACGGCTGAAATTACGGTAATACAAGGTCACGGTACGGTTCTTTACTTATTGGGGGATACATTGTCGCTGCCGGCTGTTGCGGCACCGCCGAATATCCATAGTGGCGGCATGGTATATGTATTCACTAACGCTAACAGAAGATGGAATGTAGATATAAGCGGCAATGCGGCTTCTTGGTTGTCCGTTGGTCTTTTTCACCCTCCGAATCAAACCGGAATCGGTGAATTTGCAATTATGGCACAACCAAATTTCGGAGGACAACGGACAGGAACAGTAACGGTTTCTGCCCAAGGTGTACCCGGTCTTTCACGCACTGTTACGGTAGTGCAAGCCGCAGGGCAGGTTATTATATTATCGGCAGACGAATTGGACGCACCGGCCTTTCCATATGCCGGAACTGTAAATGTATCTTCCAACACAACGTGGAATATGCCCACAAGCAACGTGAGTTGGCTGACTATAAGCAATATAACGCCTCCCGGTCGCAACGGAAACGGTTCGTTTCAAATCAACACCACCACCGCAAATTTAGGAAATTCTACACGAACGGGAACAATAACGGTTTCCGCCATCGGCGCACATCCGCGCACTGTTAGGGTATTCCAAGCTCCGGGGCAGGGTTTGGTATTATCGGGAGAATATTGGGAAGCACCCGCTAATCCAAGTTTCGCCAATGCAAGGGTATATTCCGACAGAACATGGAATATGCCTGTCAGTAACAGAGATTGGCTGACCATAACCCATGTTGCTCCGTCCAATCGTAGCGGTAATGGTTCGTTCAGAATTAACGCCGCTCCGCATACAGGAAACGCAACAAGAGCAGGAACAGTCACGATTACCGCAGTCGGTGCGCCTACACGCTCCGTTTCGGTAGTCCAACATCCGGGGCCTGTTCTTGTGTTGTCAGCAAACAGTGGAGCGTCGCCTGCCGCTTCAACCTTCGGGTATGTTGCGGTAACATCTAACAGGACATGGAATGCAACAAGCAATAACCCGACTTGGCTTAGAGTGGATGATTTCAGCCCTGCAAACCGCACCGGCAATGGTTCATTCAGAATTTCCACAACTGAAAATACAGTAACCGCGTCAAGAACGGGAACAATAACGGTTACTGCCAACGGTGCGCCTACGCGCACTATCACGGTAACACAAGCAGCCGCAGGCCCTCTTAGGCTCAGCCTATCTGAATGGATGCCGACATCCGCGCCAAGTAATACTGTTGTCCGTGTGTCCTCCGGCGAAACATGGAATGTAACAAGCAACGTGAATTGGCTTACCGTAAGTAATTTTTCCCCCACCAACCGCACAGGCAACGGCACTTTCATAATAAATGCCGCCAGAAATACAGGAAACGCATCAAGAACAGGGATTGTAACCGTCACCGTCGGTGGCGTTACGCGAACTATTACCGTAACACAAACAACCGAACACCGCTTACTGTATACGTTCTCGTGGAATGATGATGGTGACCGAAAGTTTTTGTTAACTCGGGCAGTAGAAGCTGCCGGGGGTAGCACTTCATGGAATACATTTCAACACATAATGAATACATCTGTATACGGCGTAAATGTTGATTTCATGCTTGGCACGCATGAAGGTATTTCATACGTAAACGGCAGGGGCTTGGCGGTTAGGGCTGATGTTTTTTATCCTAGAATTGTGAATGCCGCGGGACAGTTATCATTTGTCGGTTCACACGATGTTGTGATTATGGATCAAAATACGGGTAGGAGACATGCAGGTATTGTTATGTTCGCATCGTTTGGCAGTGATTTTTATAATAACGCCCTGTTTAACCCTGACATTAACGATCCTATTTATGGGGGCATACGGTTTGCTACACTGGGTGCGGGTCCGGAGGTGGAATCTTTATTGGGCGGTATTTATGGGAACTTATGGGTTCAAACTAACCACCCTCGTGATGTTGGCATAGTTACAGGCAAAAGCCCTAACACTAATTTTATATGGGTTAATGCTACTGCCGGGCAAATCGGTAATATGATAACTTTCGACCAACATTTCAGAGACAATTATAATGGGATGTTGACTTACAATGGCGTTCCTGGGATGCTGGGTGGCTATAATTCAAATGCTTATGCGTATTCACTATTGCGACACGCCGGAATTGCGCGTCCAAATTTACCAACGAGCGGACGAGGGAGTTTCCCCGGTTGGGACATAATGATTCCGATATCGTATTTTAGAGAGGGGTGAGGATATGGAAGGAGATATCGCATTAGCCGTTGTGTTGTTAGTTTTATATTTTTTTGCTATAGCAATACGATTCCTTATAGTAGTTGCAATGGTTGTATTAATTGCAGATGCTATAATTCTCTTTTTTAATTTTTTACGAACATCGAAAGGCATTGTTTTAAAGGACGAAACTAAGAAAAAAAATGTGAAGAGGAAAAAACGAGTGACTTATCTTTTAATCGTTCTGTTGGTTATTGCTACAGCATACACGATATTTATATTTTCAAATCCCCTGCGAAGGTCGGAAGAAGCTATAAG
>Ga0123352_10018310_pt1 | contig 11167 bp, 11 predicted proteins | sample TergutLab28metaG_FD_89700 | JGI IMG/M metagenome (GOLD analysis project Ga0123352, IMG submission 89700) | Labiotermes labralis P1 segment gut microbial communities from Petit-Saut dam, French Guiana - Lab288 P1 | ecosystem: Host-associated > Arthropoda: Insects > Digestive system > Gut ... | reverse complement strand
TTTTGCACTTAGGGCCCCGCGAGCCCTAACCCAAAGACAAGTAAGCCTTTCCTGCCGGCTATAAATGCATCGAAACGAACAAACATATTTATGAACCCTAAAAACAAGAAAGGCGTAGCAAAGATACAACAAAAACGAAAACTTAGGGCGGTTTGTCCCTTTTCTTCCAAAACAAACCAAAATAATAATCAAACGAATAATTTAACTATTTAATTTTTTAAACATTATGAAAAAGAAAATATTACTCTCAACAACATTTTTTGCTGTTGTTGCTCTTGCCGTAACGGTAAATATCAACCTAAACTCCCACAAAGCACAATCAGCTTTAACCTTGGCGAATATTGAAGCGCTGGCGCGAAATCATGGTGGTGGTGGTGATGGTAGTGCTATACATTGTCTTACCAATTCAGAGTATAATAGTAACGCAAACGGGCAGACTGTATGTATACGGTACCATGATGGGACTAAACATTGTCGGTGGCATGATCGTGTTATGCCTCCACTTAAGGGACCGGCGGACTATAATTGCGACTAATTTATGAATGCACTTTGGAAGACCATCCTGCTGCCGGTCATGATATGGTCGGCAGTGGGATGTAATCGTTCGTATAATCTATTCAATGGAACTTATCGCTATGAGCCCTATAACGGGGTGGTTGAACAGCTTGTGACAGAGCCGGTAAGTATTGACATTTTGGGATTTAAGGTACTGTGGATAGAAGATTCGCTGCTATTTGTATCCACGCCTCAAGAGCCCGGGAAGTTAGTTTCTGTGTATAGTTTAAATGATTATCGCCCTATTTATGAAGGACTCCTTTTAAGAGGAAATGGGCCCAATGAATATCTTAATGTAGGGTTTATCTCTTCATACACAGATTCACTGGGAGTGAAAATGTGGTTTTCGGTTGATTATTTACGAAAGTTGTTATGCGTTGATATAACACGTTCTATTGCAGATAAAAAACTGACCGTAATAAAAGAGGTCGATTTGTCCCAATTGGAGGATTCGTTTGCATTGCACTATGTATTTATGCAATCAGATTCCTCTTTTGTATTGATGAGAGGGTTTACCAATTATCAAATCTCTGTATACAACTCTGTATCTCAAAAAGAACGATTGATAGGATGGCTATATGCGCAAAATATTGAAAGTCAAAATATAACAGACCTTTCTGCGGGTTCTGTCTATGACCCGGATAAATCAGTACTGGTCAGCGGTATGTCCTTTTTTAACCAAATAAATTTTTATTATCTGGAACATCCGGAACATTCATTTTCCATTTCTTCTGCTAAAAAGGCTACGCAATACAATCTGGTGCGGCAGACAGGAGAAATGGCAGGGCGACCGTGGTATTATGGGTCGCGTTGTCGCGCAGATGATATGATTGTGTTTACTTATCTTGGCGGGAAGAAAGGGCATGAAATGGATTCTCCCGATGATAATTATTTGCACATTGTGGACCGGAACGGAAAGTTTCAACGCATGATTCAAATAGATAGACCGTTTGCAGGAGAGGCTTTTGATAAGCGTACGGGTTACTTGTATGGAGTCGACGCTGAAACATGGGATATTATAAAATGCAAAATCAAATGATGTTTGTAAGAATTCGGAAGCATTTCTATTTAAGGTTTTTTTTAATTGTCTTTGGGTGTGTGATATATGCATGTTTTAACCACAATGCCGGACAGGAAGTACAATTTAAAAATTTGATTTCTTTGAATGTTCCGACCAACATAAATATAGACTCTCTGCTTGCACACGCCAAACATAAGGTGGTTATTTATGTGGATTCTTCTGACTGCGAAGATTGCAAGATATCCCAAGCGCTTATCATTAGGGGGTACGATTGGGAGCTAAGGCAGAAGCAAAAAGCGGTCCCCTTTATCTATATTTTTAATACACAGGATATTTTCTCGTTACAAAATTATCTAGCCATATCCGGTTTCCGATAATATTTCTTTGTGGATATAGAGCATACGTTTTTGTCTGATAATAGGATTCCATCAGATGTAAGATTTCATACTTTCCTGCTGGAGGATAATAAAATCAAAGTGATTGGTAATCCCTCAAACAGTGTAATGATTAGAAATCAGTATAATAGAGCATTAGGAATTAAATAACACCTGCATCATGCGTCTCTTTTCTGATTTTAAGGCTCTTTGCTATTTAAGTATGAAGACAATAAGTACATTTTGTTTTTGCTGCTGGGCTAGTGTGTTTTTGTTTGGATGCAAAAGCACTAGTGAAAAACACAAATCAGTTGATTATAATTTTGATACAAAAACAATACAATGGAAGTTAAATAAAGATTTTGAAATAAAAGATATCGTAAAAAATATACAATATGTTATTTTAGAAAACGATTCTCAAGAGTCGATGTTTCATGAAATTAATAAATTAATTATCAAAAATGACAGAATTTATATTTTAGACAGCGATAGTCCATCCCTATTGGTTTTTGATATTAAGGGAAAATTTCTACATAGAATTGGCAGGCAAGGAAATGGCCCCGGCGAATATGTACGTTTCATCAATTTTACCGTGAATGAAAGTGATGAAGTGTTTGTGTATGACATTGCAAAAGGAAATATAATGAAATTTGATAAGGGCGGTAATTTTATTGATTCAAATGAATCACTCTTTGGTCTGAGAGATTTTGTGCATTTACCCGATGACCAATTCTTATCATCATTGAATATCCATGTGAAAAATAATTTAAACAGAAAAGTAATTTTAACCGACGACTTTAGAGAAAGCGATAAGTCTTTTTTTACTTATCACAAGAATTTCATGGATAATAGATTTAACTTGGTTACTTTCACTTCATTCGAAGATAAGATTGCCTATATGTATCCCGTTAATGATACATTATTTATTTTTGACCATCATGGTTCTCTCCGAGAAGCTTGGTTTTTTGATTTTGGCAGAAGAAGATTACCGGAGAATCTGAAGAATGATTACATGAAAACTCTTGAAGAAGAAAGAAGAGGGAATAGTAATCACATATATATTACTGAGACGCCTATATGTTTCAAAAACTATATATTTGCAGAAATAAGAATTAATGGTCAAAACGGTATATTTGTTTACGATACAGCTAAAAATAAAACGACTTATGAAATTTTAGCTCCAGAGACGTTTTCACTTTACAATATAAATGTTCCGATGTGCAATGTATCTGATTCATTAATAGCCTCTTGCCTATACATAGATACGTATTTGATTATAAAAGACAAAATCTCTGTTAGCTCAGAAATTGATGCACATTTAGAGAATGGAGGTGTTGTCATTATTCTTTATACAATTGAATGATATGCGGATATCTATTATAGCTTGTATTGCCTTGCTTTTCTTCCTCTCCTGCGCCAATAACCGCCTTGTCAAGGATATAGAGCAGTTCATGAACCGGCAAATTGTTCTGTCGGCGGATTGGGACGCCGTTTATAAAGGGAGGGATACGGTGTTGACCGACTTCTTAGAAGTTCCCATCAAATTAGTGGTTTGGTATGATTCACTTGGCTGCGGTTCCTGTGAGGTGGGTAAAATGCATGAATGGAACAAAATAACAGCTTATGCCGATTCGTTGGCGCCATGGTTTAGCATTGTTTATCTGTTTACGCCAAGCAGGGCAGATTTGCGCAGCGTAGATAGAGCAGTCAGAATTGACAAGTTTGATTATCCGGTATTCATAGACAAGGATGCCGCCTTTATCCGGCAAAACCCCAAGCTTCCCAAGAACCGGCGACTGCACAGCTTTTTGTTAGACAAAAACAACAAGGTGGTCATGGTGGGGAACCCGCTGCACAACCCCACATTATGGGCGCTGTACAAGACTACCATCCAAAAGATGATGGACAACAACGGCGTATTGCCGGAACAGTAAGCTGATGAACATCAGGCGCATTTTTTCCAAAACGGCCTACGTCCTGTCGATTATGGTTACAGCCGCGGGCTGTTTGTTTGCGCTGTACTTTGGATTGCGTATTTTTGTGTTTGACAGCTATCCGGTCCATACCGGCTCGATGATTCCGGCCATATGCCCCGGCGACCGCATTGTGGTGAACAAGCTGATTTTTGGGGCGCGTCTGTACCGGAATCTTGACTTTTTGGATGGAGGTAAACTTAAAACCCTGCGTATGAAAGGATACCGCGGCATCAGCTACAACGACTTGGTGGTTTTTAACCACAGTCATCCCATGGAATTTGACATCGGTACGGTCTATGTGAAGCGGTGCATCGGCCTGCCCGGAGATACGATTTGGATTCGTGAGGGCAGGTACCACAACAGTTCCGTGAGTGACGGGGTTGTTTTAAAGCATTTTACACAGGTCAGCCCTCATTACTTCCCCGATTCACTGCACATCTGTTTTCCCTATAACGAAGAACTTGGCTGGACCATTCTGAACTTCGGGCCACTCTACATACCCCGTAAAGGCGACAGCATCAACCTCTATCCGGTCCATGCATGGATGTACAAAAGAATCATCATGTATGAACACGGGGAGGATGTTGCCTACAGGGAGGATGGCGTGTATCTGAATAATCTGCCCATACAGACCTACATATTCAAGGAGAACTACTACTTTATGGCAGGTGATAACTTTGCACATTCCAGCGACTCCCGCTATTTTGGGCCTGTTCCGGAGACCTTCATTGTTGGCGTGGCTCCGTTAAAAATCAATACCGGACGAAGATGGGAAAGGTTGTAGCATTACTGTCATACATCGGGACGGGATTCCTGTTGGCGATTACCTTAGTCCGCACCCATCCCGAATTGGATGTACAGGATTGGTACTTTGTATGGGCGGTTATCGGCTTGTCCGTGGCAGCGCTCTTGACTGCTGCCCATTCCAAAAAGACAGGCAGGTTTAGCGTCATGGACGGCCTTGTATGGCTGTTTCTTTTGTACCTGTTGGTCAACTATCAACTGATTTCCCAAGTAGACGCTTCTTCAAAATGGCTTCAGACCGTCTATTTTGCCGTATTATATGGCTCTTTGCGCATCCTGCTGCCGGCATACAGGCATATGGAAAAGTTTTTGATAGCCGCGATTCTGTTCTGCGGCCTGTGGGAGGCAATATTGGGACTGATGCAGGCAGCGGGATTCCGCGCTTCCCTCCATCACAATTTTGCCTTTACCGGCACCTATGTAAATACCGGCCCTTACGGAGGCTTTCTGGCAACGAGCATGGCAGTCGCCTTAGGCTTTATGGTCAGATACTATCCAAAGTTTAACCGGCAATGCAAACTGATGAAACAGTACCCGCTGCCCATCTTGAGGAGTCCCGACTTTGCCCTGTACCTGTTAAGCGCCCTTTCCTTTTGTATTGCTTTTACCGTCTTCTTTGCCGCCATGAGCCGAGCCGCCATCCTTGGGCTGTTGGTCAGCGCCGTTGTTGTTGTTTGTACGCAGCCGTATGCCAAGCGGTGGTTATCAAATTTCTTTTCCGTAAACCGGAAAAAGAAGATTATCATGTTTGCTGTGGTTTCTGCTTTGCTGCTTGTGGGCATGGGCGCAGGCTACTACCTCAAAAAGGCATCCGCAGACGGGCGACTGCTGATATGGAAGGTATCTGCTCAAGTCATGGCCCAAAAGCCTGTATTTGGTTCCGGCCTTGGAAGTTTCTTTGGAGCGTACCACGCAGGCTCGGCAGCATATTTTGCGGAACATCCCGAATCGCCCTCCATTCCCATCGCCGATGTGCCGGAATACAGCTTTAACGAGTACCTGCAAACGGGGGTAGAGACCGGCATGGTTGGGATGTTGCTGCTGTTGTCCATCCTGTTTTTGGCGCTGTACAGGCTCATTAGGGCCAAGAGCCTGTTTGCATACGGACTGATTGTGGTTATGATTTTTGCGATTTTCTCCTTTCCGTTCAGTCAGTTGCCCTTTCCCATCCTGCTGGTGGTATTTATTGCCGCCGCGGGATGTCCGTCTTCGGGCGCCGCAGGGCGGGCAGTTCCGGTCGCTTTCTGTACGGTACTCGTCATAATCGGTTTGGGACTGTCGGGCATGTACAGAGAAAAGATTGAAGCTGCCGAGGCATGGAAACAGGCAAGGATGCTTTACCGGATGCAGCATTACAGAGAAGCCGGTCGGGAATCGGCCGCGCTCTACCCCCTGCTCAAGGATAATCCGCGTTTTCTGTTTGAATACGGTCATGCCCTCAACAGGACAGAGCGCTTTGCGCAGAGCAACGCCATATTACGCGAAGGCGCGCAACTGAGCAGCGACCCCATGTTCTACAATGTGATGGGCAACAACTATAAAGGGCTGGGGGACTACGAACGCGCGGCGCAGATGTACCGGTATGCCTTTAACATCCTGCCCAACAGAATCTATCCTCTTTATTTGCTCATGAAGCTCTATGCCGATACCGGACAGGAGGAAAAAGCGGGCGAGATGGCGCAGAAAGTCGTTGACTTTCCGCCCAAGATAGACTCTCCGGCCGTTAGGGACATGAAGCGTGAAGCAATGGAGTTAATACGGCGATATGTCAAACACTAAAAGTATAAAATCGATACTAAAGAGATGCGTTTATATACTTTTGGTATATATTCCCCTGTTTTGCCTGCTGACCTCGCTTGTTGCCATCATCGTACTTAAATTTGTGCCTGTGCCATACACTCCGTTGATGGCATTACGGAGCATCGAGTACCGAAAAGATACCGACTACCATATCCGCAGGGAATGGAAGCCGCTCCATGAGATTGGCCCGCAGGTGGCCATGGCGGTTATGGCCTCCGAAGACATCCGGTTTATCATCCACAGGGGATTTGACTGGAAATCCATCCGTCAAGCCCGTCTGGAGCATGCGGCCGGCAAAGAGTTAAGAGGCGCCAGCACCATCACGCAGCAGACGGCCAAAAATGTGTTTTTGCTGCCTCATCGCTCTTGGGTCAGAAAGGGATTGGAGGCATGTTTTACCGTGGGGATTGAATGGCTATGGGGGAAGAAGCGTATTTTGGAGGTGTATCTAAACGTAGTGGAAATGGGGCCGGGAATATTTGGAGTGGAGGCCGCGGCGCAGCGCTATTATCAAAAACCGGCCAAAGAACTTACGGCAAGGGAAGCAATGCTGCTGGCAAGCTGCCTTCCCGCCCCCCGACAGCGCAATCCCCTGCATCCCACGCCGGAGATGGAAGAGCGTGTAGTCATGATGGAACGGATTGTAGGCCTGTTGCCGGCGCCTCTGTGGTTTGACGCCGAGCCAAAGCAGGTGGTGTCGCCAACATCAGGACAGCAGGATGTGTCCGTTTCGTCGTGGGTTGTGTATGGCTCCGACGGCTATGATTACGTAAAAATCAACCTCTCCGACACCGTATCCTACAAAAGTTTTCAAGAAATCAACCCCAACAGAATAATAGTCAATATACACGGCATAACCAACCAAACAACATGGATTCACCAGTTTCCCACCCAAGCCATATCCAATGCTTACTACCTGCAAACTGCGGATGATGCGTTGCGTATTATTATTGACCTAAAAAGCAAATACCACTGGGGACACAGCATCTATTATGAAGGCAACCGTTTGGTCATTCGCGTAAAGCATCCGCCCAAGCTGAGGCTGAAAGGATTGCGCATAGCCTTGGACGCCGGACACGGCGGGGAAGCAAGCGGGGCAATAGGAGCCACGGGACTTAAAGAGAAAGACTTGAATCTGGAGTTAGTCATGCTGCTAAAATCCCGACTCGAAAAACGCGGAGCCAAAGTCATCCTCACCCGCAGCGACGATTCGGATGTAAGTATGGAGCAGCGATTGCAATACCTAAGTTGGCAGGCCCCCGATATTCTTGTATCAGTACACAACAACGCCAGCGTCAATCCTGCCATCAGGGGTACCGGTACCTATTACCGTCATATTGGCTTTCGTCCGTTGAGTACAGCCATTCTTGACAGGATCTTGGAGCTTGGAGTGCAAAACGCCGGAAACGTGGGCAGTTTCGACTTTGCCCTCAACGGGCCTACGGAATATCCCAATGTTTTGATTGAAGGGCTGTTTTTAAGCAATCCCCAAGATGAAGCAAAACTCCTAAATAAACGCTTCAAGAAAAGGCTTGTCAATAAAATAGTTAAGGGAATTGAAGATTTTCTAAAAGATGCCGGATGATAGCTCATCGGGGTGGCCGGCCCTGTAACCTTTTTCGGCAATCCGCGGCAGCAGCTCCATCAACAACTCCGGCGCTCCGCACTGTGGTCAACTTGGGAAAAATCTGTATATTTGCAGCAGAAAGCCCTCTTTGCAGGTTGTAAATACATCGTCTTGTGAAAATCAATTATTAACATGAAACTAAATAAAATTTTAAAATATTCTATTGGTTTATTGTTGTTCGTTGCGTGCGCCTGCAATCAGATACAAAAACAGACAGTATGCGAGATTGTGATAGATGTGGGCAAAATAATTACCATCCCATTCGATTCACTAAACATCAAATATTTACAATATATCCCTTTAGAGACAAATGATGATGTATTGCTCTCGCATCATATCTCTAAAATGTTAATCTGTAACGATAGAATATATATCGCAGATTATCATGACTCGAAGTCACTTTTTGTCTTTGATTTTCAAGGGAAATTAATTTTAAAAATCAATCGCGTTGGAAGAGGCCCGGGGGAATACATTCATTTCTTTGATTTTAATGTTACGGAATCGGGAGATATCTACCTTTGGGACACCGCCCAATCCAAATTGATTAAATTTGGGCAGGATGGAAGTTTTCAAACGGAGGTGCAACTAAGCAGTCCGCTCATTAATTTCATGCTGTTTCCGAATAACCGCCTGTACGCAAACTGGATATTTGAGGATGGAGCCATGTCCGACGAATTGGCATATTATAACTGGGAAACAGGTAAATATCACCAAATACTACCTGCTACAACGTCGGATCCATTTAAATTTTTGCTATACACTTTTCAACACTTCTCCCAATCGCCTTATGGTTGCTATTACATCCCACGTTTTTCCGAAATAGCTTACCGATTGAATGAAGAAGATGTAATTCCTTATATCAAGTTTGAAAATATACCATTGCCGTCAAAATCGACCATTAAAGCATGGCAAAACGACATACGTGAAATGACTATGGACCGGGTATCGTTTAAAGATTTACATTCCATATTTGAAACCGAGGATTACATCAGCTTTGTTATGGAGTTCATGTCTCCGCAACAAATGGTATATCAAAAATCAACCAGCAATTGCTACAAAATAAATGACTTAAAAGAAAATATGGGTTTTGATAAAATTCAAGCATGTAACGAGGATACCTATTTTTCTATCATTTTGCCGGATGTGGAGGAGGCACTGCACGTCATCAAGAAAAATGCCCTGCATATGCCAAACAAAAAACAGCTAGATGAGCTGCATGCAGAATCTAATCCGGTAATAGTGGCATTTCGGTTTGAAACTCCTTAAAAGGATCAAATATGGCGGCGCTTCTCGTTTCTAAATATGGTATTTTTGGTTCTGCAAATTTTGCGTAAGTTTGCAGCCTTGCATATCGATTATGACCAAAGAAAAAATCATCATAGCCGTTGACGGATACTCTTCTACCGGTAAAAGCAGTTTTGCCAAAGCCATTGCCTCCCGCTTGGGATACACCTATGTAGACAGCGGAGCCCTGTACAGGACGATTACCCTTTTTGCCCTTGAACAGGGGTGGATTCAAGACCGGCAGATAGACGAATCCGCCCTCAAGGCTGCCCTTCCTGCCGTGGAGATTGGTTTTGACCGAGCAGGCGGCAACCGCGTATATCTGAACGGAGTTGACGTTTCTGCAAAGATTCGCTCGCTTGAGGTTTCGGAATGGGTCAGCCCCCTAAGCGCCCTTCATTTTGTTAGGGAACACGTAGATAAAATGTTGAAGGATTGGGGAAAGGAAAAAGGCATCGTGATGGATGGACGGGACATTGGGACTGTGGTTTTTCCTCAAGCCGAACTTAAAATTTTCATGACCGCCCGACCCGAAGTCCGGGCCCAAAGGCGGCACCGAGAATTGTTGCGAAAGGGCGATAAATCCACATACAAAGACGTCCTCGAAAACATCCGGAAACGGGATTTTTTAGACCAAAATCGCCCTAATGCCCCTTTGCGTCAAGCTCCGGACGCGCTTTTATTGGACAATTCCGATATAACCCCCCAACAACAAATGCAGTGGTTAGAACACATCATAGCGGAGCGCTGGGCTTAAAGTTGGGCATAGACCCCCACTCCGGATTTTGTTACGGAGTCATACGCGCCATTCAAGAGGCCGAGCGTTATTTGGCCCAATCTACTCCCCTCTATTCTTTGGGCGCCTTGGTACACAATAATGAAGAATTGGAGCGATTGCGCAAAATCGGACTGTCTACGGTGGAGCCGCATCAATTATCCTCCATAGCCGGACAAACCGTCATCATACGCGCCCACGGCGAGCCTCCGGAGACTTATATTCAAGCCCAAGAACTTGGCATCCGCATTATTGATTGCAGTTGTCCCGTGGTATTAAAACTCCAGCAAAAAATTAAGGAGGAATACCGCCGGATAAAGCCCTTGAACGGGCAAATCGCCATCTTTGGCAAAAAAGGCCATGCAGAGGTCAACGGTCTGATTGGACAATTGTCGGGAGACGCCCTTATTTTGGAAGACGGCAGCCAGATTGACCGGCTTGACTTTGAACGTCCAATCAGCCTTTTTGCCCAAACCACCCAAAATCCTCCCGCCTTTTTGGGGCTTTGCCGACAAATAGAAGAACAGTACCGCCTACGGGGCAGAAATCCGGAGGATTATTTTTGTGCATACAACACTATTTGCCAACAGGTAGCCGACCGTCTCCCTCTTTTACAAGCATTTGCAAAACAGCATCAGGTTATTGTATTTGTCTGCGGCAAAGAAAGTTCCAACGGACGGGTGTTGTTTCAGACCTGCCGGTCGGCCAACAGTCGTTCATACGCTGTAGAGAACGCGGAGGCGCTTTCCAAAAGCTGGTTTAACGCCGGGGATTCGGTAGGGATTTGCGGGGCCACTTCTACCCCAAAATGGTTGATGGAAAAAGTCGCCCACGCGGTTAGAGAAATGTAATGCGATGATGGTTGCCGATGTACTTTTTCCCATAGCCCTGCGGCGTTTCCTAAGCTATCGCATTACGGAAGAGATGGGCGCGACCCTTGCCGTTGGCGCC
>Ga0123352_10018306_pt1 | contig 11168 bp, 8 predicted proteins | sample TergutLab28metaG_FD_89700 | JGI IMG/M metagenome (GOLD analysis project Ga0123352, IMG submission 89700) | Labiotermes labralis P1 segment gut microbial communities from Petit-Saut dam, French Guiana - Lab288 P1 | ecosystem: Host-associated > Arthropoda: Insects > Digestive system > Gut ... | reverse complement strand
GATGGGCATAATGGTGCCCGAAACATGTTGAGCCTAACATAAGCATAATAAAGTAATAAGTGGCATCTAGTTGGATTTTATTCTTCAGTTATCAAGATGATGCACGGTCCAATACACATCAAAGCTGGCTGTAGTAATTATCGGGGAATGTTACTAATCTCCTGCCTAAACCGTGAAGGGAAAGCAACATGACACTACATCAGATTTCACCGACACTCAGAAAGTCTGTGATTCATTTAATATAAGATAACTCCGGTTAAGTCATTTCTACTGGATTTGTTGCACGTCTAAACGTAATTTAACATCGTTGTCAGCTGTTATCACTATGAAGAGTCGGTGGAAGACGAACGAGTACGCAGCACTAGCAAAACGATAACCCGGCGCAACTTTAATCCACCCTGTCTTGTGTGGGCAGTACAACACAAGAGAGAAAGAGAGACTACGTCACAACTAATTATCAGTTATTCTTCCAGCAGCGAAACGGAAGCTCCCTTGTTATCAAAGTGAGAATGAGACAGGTTCCAAATCAAATAAAAACATAGTTAATTAATCCTTAGAACAATAACTCACACAGTACGTAAGATAAAATGGACGTGCTATGCGACTGATCCATCTTGTGACGTAATTTGTAGTATGGATGGTCAGGAAACAGTGCGAAAGATTAGATTCCCGTTAACCGTGTATTTCTGAGGATTTGAATAATGAATAAATAATGATAAATGAAGACCGACAAGAAGAGACGTGTTGTTGTATGGGTCAAGCCGTCCTATATGTTAAAGGTAAAGCAGTCCCGTTACAGGCCTGGACAACCCCAGAGGGTTCCAGGAAGTTAAGGTTCCCAGATTACGTGACAACGGCACAGGATGGTGGTATGTTGTTAGCCTTACGCACCGGCTGTCTTTACCCCCAAGAAATACTCCTGCTACTCATTTCTGTTAGAGGCTGAGTCGACCCCAGGGCCATAGTGCGATCGGATGGATTTTATTTCAATGGAAAATCCACTGACACCACCTGGGATCGAACCAGAGACCTTCCGATATGTAGCACAGCACCTTAACCACTGTGCTACCGCCGTCCTCCCGTCCTAAGTTACGCCTTGAAAATTTTGAATTTCGAAGAATTGTAGCGGCTTTATCTTCAGTGTGAAATCTTGCAGAATACTGATGATAGTACAAAATATTTGAAAAGTTACTTCATGTAATTTGTCCGCTGTCCCATGCCTATACTTCGGGAACAATATCGGTACCAGACAGGCTGTGTTTTGATGTTGGGACGGGTCGATGGAGTAATTCCATAAAATTCAGGATTTCACAGTGATTGGCCTTTGTCCCTTAGCTTATTTAACGATTCTTCTAACGGAAGGCTGAGTATAAACGATGAATTTGGATGGATGTTGAAGTAAACTAATGACTCAATAAAGATTATATTTGGTTTCAACGGTGGAAATTGTGACCTTCGACTTTAAAATTCCCCGCTCGCGGTTAAAAACTTCCGCTATTCTCGCCGGTTTAACATAAGAACAATCTCTTGGAATACTTACAGGAGACGTTAAGCTGTTCTAATAGCCACTAACATACAGTCAGACAGCTTGCGTTTCAGTTAGTTTATTAATAATGTTCTGCTACTAATTCAACAACAGGTACTTCTTCCTTTCTTTTGGCGCGACAACCCCTCCGGTGGGCCAGGACCTTCTTGTTATCGAGGATTCTAAATCACATACAACGACGCAACACAGCCGGTACGACTCTTCTGGACGAGTGATCAACTCGTCTCAGAGACCTCTACCTGACAACGCGTAACACCCAAAACAGACAGGCATCCATGACCCCGGTGGGATTCGAACTCACAATCTCAGCAGGCGAGTGACCGCAGGCCTACGCCTTACACCGCACGGTCACTGGGACCAGCAAACAACAGATACTGGTAAATTAAATTTAGAACAATGGTTAACGAAAACGAATGCTGTGTAGTCTCTTAAAAATGAAAGTGAAATATGCTGATGTGAATCTGTATCAGTAGCAAACCTGTGTGGTCGCCAGTCTTCGACGGTTATTATTGCTTATAAGTAAACGTTCGCAAATGCTCTCTTCCCACTCTGCTAACAAAGAGGCAGCCTGCATGCAAGCTTGTTTGTGAAAATGAGGTATAATGGAACCTTTCGATTTTAGAATTGCATGTCTCATGCGCAGAGAGAAATTAGAGATTTGAACTAGGAACCCTCTCCGCACATTTTAATTTTGAATAATTTTGATTCCGAATTCATTTTGATGTTACATAAACCGGATAAAATCACCTCAGCAGTTTATTTCCTTACCTTTTTGGAAGCTCTGCCCGAGACTCGAAGTACGGAACCTGGCCGCTTACAAAAAAATTGAAAAAAAAAGTTCTGCTTAACATCAAGCAATGACTGCTAGCCACTAAATGACTGCTAGCCACTAAATGCTGAAACTGACAGCCTACACGTACAAAAGTGCGTCATGCGATCATTAGGTTCGTCATTTTTGTCTCTGTCAGAACAACTCCCACCAGCAGGATTTTTCGTGAAATGTCACAATTTGGGTTCGTATTAAAAATTTGTCCAAAAAGGATCAATTTTGTATAAAATAGAACGAAAATAAAGTAAAGATTCCTTGAAGATCTAGGTACGTTTATGATATCTCGCCGTGACTGGTCTTCAGATATGAGACAGTGTTCCATGCGAGGTACGAACCTAAGCTGAAGAAATATTTGGGTATCGATTGCAAACATTCAGTATCAAGGTTCAGGGGATATGCTTGATAGAAGTCATCCCGATGTGTTTAATAGGAATACTCAAACCTTTGAACGGCGAATTAAATCCCACTACCATTTGCTGGCATTAGTAGGAGCTCACCATATTCTCCACGTTAGCTGGATAAGGGTTAAAATAATAAGATAAATTCACCGTCAAACACAACAATTTTATTATGAAGATTTGGCTACATGTTTCGACTCTACAGGATCATCATCAGGCCTTCATTATGAACCATTTCATGTCTAAAGACACGAACCTGTTTCGTATTTGTAAAAATTGATTGGGATTCCAAGAATGTATACAGCTTTTTAATGAAATGGTTCATAATGAAGGCCTGATGATGATACTGTAGAGTCGAAACATGTAGCCAAATCTTCATAATAAAATTGGTGTGTTTGACGGTGAATTAATCGTATAATTTTAAGTATTAGGGGACATGGATGGTGCAAGATCTCCCCACTTGCGATACCTCGACAATGACCTACTGCAAAATACGTTTGTAGTAAACTGCAATATCGTATATCTTCTGCCAAAACACTAAGTGTTTTTGTGGAAGGTATTAACATATTCAACATCCATGCACAATAACAGGGCGAAAGTGCAAGAAGTGTTACGTTCAGTGGACGTTTCCTATCTTGTCTGTTTTTTGTTACAAAAAAATCTTTCGAAAGAAACTGAAGCAGCAGGGCTGGTGCAGAATCAGGTCGCGTAAGGTAAAAAACAGCAGAGACGAAAGTAGAAAAATTCATTCCGCGCTGATATGGCCGATCGCCCAATAAGAGTATATTTTACCACGAAACAGTATTCTTCATTTATCAGAGGAACGTGGAAAGGGGGGGGGGGAGTGAATATAAAACAAAAAGTGCTAAGCTCCCGTTTTGGAATCACTTCAGCAGGCAGCGACGCGCGTTAATGCTGTCCAAGCAAATGAACCAACCCCATATTTCAGTACATTTATTCAACCATATGAGCTGGAAAGTTTCGTTGTGTGGTTAAAATTAGATTATCTGTGTTGGTTAGAGTGCCTGAATAGGGAGACAGTTCAGTTGCATGGTTGATCTTGTTATTTTGATCCCCTGATGGGACAACAGTCCGAAAGACCAAACGCTACCACACCACTAGTACAATTACACCTAACTAATGGGTTTCATTTCCCTTTGACAACACTCATATTACTTTCTAACTGACAGACTTTTAATGTTTGTGAAAGGCATTCTATAAAAGGATAATAAATTTTTGGACGAGCTAAATGAAGAGTATTTGAATATAAACAGTCTGGTCAAGTGTATGGCCTATGTAAATCCCGTGATTATGCAGTTAAAGAGTGTCAGAGAGCTTAATTAGTTTTAGAATACTAGGCGTTTGTTGCATGGGAAACCACTTCTGTTTAAAGTGGTTAAAAATGGGTTCCCCAGCTAACAGTATCCCTTCTGGGTTCAGTGACGTCAGCCGGAGTTGAGCGATCAACAATCTCTTCTACAGGAATCAAAATAATTGGTCACTTTATATCACATATTGCCCAGAACCCCCACAAAGGGCTGCTGATTTGTTTTTACTGTGACTGATTAATTCGACGCAGTCGATCCACTACCTTGCACGGAAATCAGATCGAATTTTGTCGGTTTTCTCATAAACAGTTCACCGCACAAAGAGCTGTACTGGCTATATTAATAATTGTCCAACGAGATGCAACACAAAGCAGTCTGTTTATTTTTCTGCACGTTCACTCTACATGTTTCGGGTGTCAACCACACCCATCAAAACTGTAACTACAGCCTTCGGTACTGGTCATTTTTTTGTGCAGCTACCTCCCTCCAAGCTAGCCTGGCCACGTTGGAGGGAGGTAGCTGCACAAAAAAATATGACCCGTACCGGAGGCTGTAGTTACAGTTTTGTGTCCTACTGATGATGGATGTCGTTGACACCCGAAACACGTAGAGTGAATTTGCAGAATAATAAATAGACTGCTTTGTGTTGCATCTCGTTGGACAATTATTGATATAGATCAGCGATGCACGGAACCATATACATAAAAACACTGACATTCACTGTCTAAAGTCAAGCAAGATTTTTAGAAATATCTTGTTCAATAGGATTCGTACTGAAATAATAAGAGGAAAATAACTGTGGGATCATGACAGGTACAAGCGCAATACGATCACCCTGCAGTATCTGTGACAAAGGGATATGGGCAAGACATGCTAAGCGGAACCCGTAAACAACGGTATAAGTTTGTATTGCAGTTTGGTTCAAGTGATCTAATTGAAAGGTATTATTCCTGCCACATTCTTCTGGGATGGCGTTGTTTTTTGAACGGAATGGCCATATTTTTAAAATTATTTAGTGGCGGTCCCTTGCTCGGCTGTCTCGCTGACATTAAAAGCAGCAGAATTTAGTGCATCCGCTTGGAAGTTATTGAACATAAAATGTGTGTTTAGTTTTTGCTACAAGGCTGGTCTGAAACATTTCTCATTATAAGAAGAACTGAGCGAGATATGATCAAACATGTATAATATTGGCAACTGACCAACTTAATGCACAAATTCTTGCTTTTTAGTAAGTTTATTATATTCCTCTACATGTTTCGAGTACTATGTGCTCGAAACATGTAGAGGAATATAACAAACTTATTAAAAAGCAAGAATTTGTTCATTAAGTTGGTCAGTTGCATAAGATTATACTAAAATGCACGGTCAGCAAAACATTAAAAATAAAACATGTATGTTGGTCTTCGCGTAAAGTACCCGCTATTCTTGTCAGACTTTAATGAAACTTGAATTTTCTCAACAGATTTTCGAAAAATACCCAAATACCAAATTTCACGAGTGTCCGTCCAGTGGGAGACGAGTCGTTGAATGAGGTAGGACGGACAGACATGGTGAAGTTAATAGTCGCTCTTCGCGATTTTGCAAACACGCCTATAAATGGGGAAATAATTTGATCTAATGTTTTAATCATTCTCAAACTAGTATCACAATTTTGACCCCCCACCTCTGTTTCCTAGTGAGATATGGTTGCCACAAACATATGTACATACATACGTAATAGGAACATACATACTGTATGTACGTACGTACACATACACGCACAACACATACATACATAAATACGATTACATACGGATAGACGCCTTGTTATGTTGTGTTATGTTATTTTAGGTCTCCGCGCCCTAAAACCAATCAGTCAATCCACGAATTCCGTCTGCCTCACTGGTGACGAAGTGGCAGCTCCGCCGGAAACTGGTCAGAAACGACCACGAGACTCGCCATGTAACTCAGAACCGTAGGAGATGTAGGGGCGATTCTTCAAACGCAGAAGACAGGTTCCTTCCGAATTCCTTTCTTTTCTTCATCCTACCATACATCAACTGACACTGTGTCAACTTCTGCGATAGACATTGGCGTTTTTGGCAACCGAAAAAACAGTGAAGTGGTACAAACATCGCAGACATGAAATGGCTATTTCGGCCAAGTTGCGTGCTATTATGCCACCTACGTTTCGATATACTGGAATTTTGCTTGTGATACGCGTATGGTGTTTTTCCCTCACTATGCTACGCCTGGGTAAGTAATCTTACATCGAACAAGCCTTACAGCTTGTCTAAGTGCATTACAGAGGATCTCTTAACATCAGACGAGGCAATAGATTGGGGTGGGGCTGTATAAGATGAATTTGATGGACGAGTGTATCTGGCATCAACTCGCGTAGCTCTTTGGATGGGATTTACCAGGCCCGATGCTTCACGAAGTTCTTAATGCCTGACAGCAAGTCAAATTAGCATCGAGAGTTGGTGAGAGCTGTAGTCAGCGACAGGTTCGAAGACGAAGCACATAAGAAGTATTTGAAGATGCTTCTCCATTTGCGCCTGACTGGTCCTGTTGGACCTTAAAGCCTCGCTTCAGTCGCTACTAGTCTCTCTCTCTCTCTCTCTGTCCTCCCAGTTCAATTAGTGCCTTGGAAGGACTGAATCATTCGGTGACGCCAGTACCTAATGAAATTAAACTTCTCTCCGGTGTGACCCGGTTGAGTTACAGCCATCTCCTAGGACGTAGCATAGTCTAGGAAAGGTAACCTGTCGAATGCTTTGAACGGAATATCTCTGTTAAAAATACTGGCCCTGCTGGTCTAAATATGTTTCGTCGCGGTGAATGGAAATGACAAAATTTCTCCCACATCTCTCAGGAGTTGAAACCGATTACCTATTAAGAACTTGGGTTATGGAGTAACATGGCAAAGTTGGTACTGGCAGAAGTTTTGTCTATAAATGTCAGCATAGAAGGGGCATTAACATTGGTACGAAAGGAAGAGAAACAACCATTCCCTGAATGTACTGAGCTCCTTGATGGTGAAAATCCCATTTACTTTTACATAATGTAAACTCAGACATACTTCAAATCGGAAACACCTTCAAATGATTATTACTTAAAGGTTTTTCAAAATACTAGAAGATCAATTACGAGACAAAAAGTTTTAGTTAATGTTTACAGACCCTGTACATTCACGTCATGTAACTGGTCGCCATTTTGTTCACGCACTACTCCACATAAAACACTGTGAACCTCCGATGGTAACCGATAATAATCGATACTGATCGTCCAAATATACATTAATCGATATTAAACCAATATAAATTAAAAAAAACCGATAAAAACCGAACCAGAGTATGAATCACGCCACTTATGAAGGTGTAAAACGCAGTCGGTATGAAATACGGTCTCTAAAGAAAGGTTCAGCTTGAAACAAGTGGCGAACTTTCGCTGTAGAAACAACAGCACTTGTCGGAATCTATAACCTTCAGAGAATTATTTTTTGGTACGCTGTATGAAGGAAAATAATGTCATCCTCTGATGTCAATTAGCTACACAGCACTAAAGCTGTGTGTTACTTTACGTTACGGAAATTCAGCCGTTAGCCTGAACATTGCTGACTAGCCAATAATTTCAACACTCCTTCTTCGTATCCGGAAGGCCTGGTTTCCATTCTCTGATCAGAGTCCCGAACAAGGTGTTCTGTGTTTTCAATCTTTCCCGCCAGACCACTCACTCACCACGCAGTCTGTCTTACGACAGGTCCATAGTTTCTCCTAGATCGAGTTCTCGACAGAGTGCGATCTAGTGCTTCCCTTTTCAATTTCCAGTAACAGCTTCTTTCTCTAAGATCATCCAGTAGCCGCTTACATCTTCCTCCTCGTCTTTCCATCACTTCTATCCTTCTTTGTACTAAAATAAATAGACCACGGCCACTGTAACGCCCCTTACTAACGCATCGTTTACAAGATAAACCCTGTTTAATCCCCATGGTTTTAGCAAAGGAAGCAAGGGGTTTGAAGTTACTCTAGGGTTAAGAGAGGTACTGACGTAATTAGGCACTCAGGGTGGTGTAATCCCTCTTGTCTCATCACACCCCATGCGACTTAATCTTCTCATTACAATAGTGGACATAATTCTGTTGTGTACAGTAGCTTAGGCAGCACGTGGGACCCGCACCACCAGGAACTCCTCTGAGGGTATTACTACACAACCACAAGGGACTGAACGGTACAGACATCATCGTGGAACACAGTATCGATGTGCGGGCCACCCTGGCGAGAACAAACACTGCACTACGTCAAAACGTCCGATGCTTTGGTTGAGGAACATCTCGAGTGATGAGATCTTCGTTCTTTTAGGTAGATCGGTAGTTACCGACGTTCGGGACTACCTTCTGGTCTCTTCTAGGATGTTACGAAGGGCAGATCGGTAGTTAGTTACCGACGTTTCGGGACAAACCTACTGATCTCTTCTGGGATGTTACGCAGCGTAGATCGGTAGTTACCGACGCTTAGGGACAACCTATTTATCTCTTCTGGGATGTTACGAAGCGTAGATCGGTAGTTACCGACGTTTCGGGACAATCTATTGATCCCACGTCGAAAGGTCAAGAAGTCCAATAATATGGGACCGATAGGTTGTCCCGAAATGTCGGTAACTAGTTACCATTCTTCACTGCGTAACATCTCAGAAGAGCGAAGATCTCATTTAGGCCGCGGCGCAAGGCTGAAATCGCACACATATTGACCGAAGATAAGATACGAATTTCTCACAGCGGTGACGATGAGGATTAGTGTTCTGGGATTTGAATAACCTGATGATGAAGGCAGCAAGTTCTTCTGATAACAATCTACATGCCGTCATATGCCAGGAGACTGGAATCGTTAATTTGGCTAATCCTCTGCCTCAGCACTCTTACCACAGAGCATAGAGACGTGGAAGCAGAGCTCCATACCAGCTAGGTCTTAGCAACAACACCACTGAAGAACACGCTCACATTCCGTTCTTTACAATGGCGGGCAAATTGTTTCAGCCTCGCGACCTCTTTCCATAGGCTCTGGAACCGGTCTGGACATACTTTTGAGCAGGATAAACTGCATCAATGCTGGTAATTGAATTCCGCCTGTGTGAATCGTAGCTAACCACTTACTGACCGAGTTCTTATGATTCTCATTGGCTGATTAATTTTTAGGTTCGTTACAAGCATTGGGAAATCCGACCACTGAGACCGGGCGTGTAGATATCGTACATGAACTGTGTATAATGCTAATAATTACAGATAGGCCTACGGGGACGTTGCGAAAATTTGAGTTTAGGTCTATAACCGGAAAAATTACAGAACACCAGATTTGTGGTTCTCAAGTCTTCTGGGACTCGTAAATAGTTCATAGTGTTGTTTAAGTTGGATACTTGGTGAAACAGTTGGTTGAGGCAATGCGCTACAAGCAGGAACGTCTTGGGTTTGATTCTCGATGGGGCTATTAGGATTTTTTATTGACCTAATCCTTCCGATCGCACAATGGCCCTGGGGTCGACTAAGCCTCTAACAGAAATGAGTACCAGGAGTATTTCCTGGGGGTAAAGGCGGCCGGCGCGTAAGGCTGACAACCTTGCCACCTTCATATGTCGTCTGTATAGAAATTCCTGGAATATCAGTCTCCTGCAATCCTACAGTCCTCTCAAGGCTTGCTGCTGTGGTTTGAGGCATTATTCTGACATCTGCCTGAAGAGACTGAAAGAATCTTCATGTTTGCACCGTGCATCAATGATAACCAAAATCTTTATTATCCAACTAATGCACAATATAAAATATGTAGATACAATTAAAATGATAAAATATTTAAAAATACTCCAACATGTTTCAGGTCACAGAGGATCCATCATCAGGGAACCTTGTACAGTGCTTGGATAAAAATTACAAGAATGATTCTATCGTGTCCGTTGACATGGACAAGGTCGGTGTTAATGGCAGCATATTGCGACCCGTTGTGCTTGTGTTTAGTTCACAGTATAGGAAGGCACTGCCTTACGGAATGCTAGGTAGGTCACGTGAACTACCTAGCACTTTTAAATATTTTATAATTTTAATTGTATCTACAAACTATATATTGTGCATTAGTTGGATAATAAAGTGTTAGACTGAAAGAAATCGGGCAATATACAGGCCCAGACTTTCCATCTTTAAATGACGTGAAAATCGATCGAAGCTGGAACCTCCACCTCTGCGAATACTCGAAGACAGACGAGGTTAACTCATGAGGAAGAGAGGTGAAGACGATAAATTGTAGGAAAAATAAGTAGTCTGACGAGAACACCAAGTAACAATAAATCACACAGACAGGTTTTCCATTTTTGACGTAAATTGTCTATTGGGTTTTGACGTCGTGTATGTTCGTAGGTTGGACACCGACGTTTCGGAGAAACGTGCCGTATCCATCTTTCTTTGGTTTTGGCGCAACAGCCCCCATTGGGCCAGGGCCTCCTCATCCACAAGGTTTCTAGATCACACACAACGACGCACCACAGTCGGTAGGACTCCTCTGGACGAGAGATTAGCTCGTCGCAGAGACATCTACCTGACAACACGCAACATTCATAACAGACAAAAACATCCATGCCTCCCGTGTGATACGAACCCACAATCTCAGTAGGCGAGCGGCCGCAGACCTACACCTTAGACCGCGCGGCCACTGGGACCGGCTGTATCCATCTGTAGGGCTGATAAAATTACATCCAGGCAGACATGGTAGTGCTTCCAGGGAGCATATGGCTCATGTTCTGTTGACCAGTAACACAAACTATCATTCTAATGTTACGAGGTAGGATAATTTACCCTAGTGTCTGCCACCTTTCCGTGGTTCTGATTCGCAACATTCCTTACTCACCTAAACAAATGACTCATTTCCTCGTAAAAACACCTTAACATAAAACCTGGACGTAATCTTTAGGTTTCTGTGACCGTGCATCGTGAGCAAATCGTGAAGTGAGAGAGAAAACCAACAAGATGCAACAGTTAGGTAAAGGTAATTTTCCTGATCTGTGGTGATGTGTAAGTAAAGGTGGCCCATTTTGTGTTCTTAATGGCG
>Ga0123352_10018304_pt1 | contig 11169 bp, 11 predicted proteins | sample TergutLab28metaG_FD_89700 | JGI IMG/M metagenome (GOLD analysis project Ga0123352, IMG submission 89700) | Labiotermes labralis P1 segment gut microbial communities from Petit-Saut dam, French Guiana - Lab288 P1 | ecosystem: Host-associated > Arthropoda: Insects > Digestive system > Gut ... | reverse complement strand
TCAAGGACGGAAATGGATAAGATTGTCAGCTGACAGGTACAGTGTGTGAACCCGCAAGAAGACCACACTTTTCTCTGGTCATTATCTCCGTAACCGTTCAACTTTGGACATAGGTGTTTTGGGTTATATCGGTATACTTTAACATAAGGAACATTCTCCCGAAGTCTGGTACATTCCTCCTGGGACACCCTGTATATCCTATCCGTCACGGCTAGTAACATTCAATACAATCAGTTTCGAATTTTAAATTATATATTAGTAGCAGCGTATTTTATGCATTGCAGTTGACCAGTGCCGGAAGCTGTAATTACAGTTTTACGAGCTCCTGATAATGGGTGTCAACACCCGAAACGTGTAGAACTGACTGCAGAAATATAATAAAATGAATACAGTCCCATCTTGTTGGACAATTGTTAAATTAGTTTCAGGATTGCTTAGTTTAAGTGCCCGACATGGGTGTTTCTGAATATACAAGTTCTTTTAGGGTGTGACGTCATGTCGGTTGAGTAGCTTTCGACGTTTCGAAGCGTCATAGTCCTTTCACATTGACGGCCAGCGATAGTCATAATTGATCCAGGCTCTGAAACTATCTCTGACAATTGATGCTGATACTTCATGACGGTCTGACTCCTATTTCTCAAATTTATATTTACAGTTTAATAAGCGTTGTGTTGGAGGACGCTGTGAATGTCCAAAAAGTAATATGATTGATAGGACAATTTTGATTGATTACTGATTTTCTTAGTGTGATCAGAGATTTTCACGTATCAGTTTTCCTCGTAATGTTTTGGCCACGGTGTCAGGTTTATTGATATTTCTAAAGTTGCAGGTTCACCTGTCATGAAAGTTGGAAATTAGTTAGAGCTGTCGCTACTCCGAGTCCCAAGACAGCTCGAAGTGAAAGGGTTTTGTAGCAACCGATATTCACGCTAACTAATGAAGAATCGGTTATAGAGTTTGTGTAAGCTCTAACAGAGTACGTGAAGGTTGGGCGTGGTCTTGAGTTTGAAACCGAGGCACTAACAATCTCTACTTCTTTGTCGCCGTAATTAAAGTCCCTGAGCAGTTTGTAAAAACACCGTATATAAATTAGCAGATTTAATTTCTAATGCAATATCTTACACGAAAAGCAAAGGTACAGGCCTGGACAGGCCTTGAGTGTTCCAGGAGTTTGAGACTCCCAGATTTCGAGACAGTCGACACATAAAGGTGGTAATGTTGTCAGCCTACGCAGCGGCCGTCTTTACCCACCAGGAAATATTCCTGGTACTCATTTCCGTTAGAGGATCGGTCGACCCCAGGGCCACAGGGCAGTGGGAAGGATTATGTCAATGAAAAGTTCTTGTGGCACCATCCGGAATCGAACCCGCGACCTTACGGCTTTTAACGCAGTACATCAACCAACTGCATTACAAGCCCATAAATCCGACAGGTCTATATTTGGCCGACGTATATGCTACGTCGATTGGAATTTGAGACCACGACTTAGCGAAACGGTGTATGTGTCAGTCACCAGCTGAATATAGGGTGTTCACTATATGCCCCCTTTCTTCTGCCCTCGACGGACTGGGTCCAAACCTCTTGGTCATTATTTGAACGATGTCTTTGTATTGGTGTGCCCATTTCCTTTTTAGCAAAATGCACGATAGGGTAACTTTTCTCTTTCGTTTTGCTTGGTTAATAAAAAAGTATATTGTCCAGTTTACTGAAATCCCGTTATTTTCAGTGGTATTGGATACTATTTTGCTTTAAAATCAATTAGTTTCATGTTGGTTATGTTACATTTGTATCAGAATATGTACCAAAAGAATTTGGTACGAAGGGAGTTGGAAGTGTCTTAGAACCTACGTTTGTGACTATAACAATGCATACATCGTTATCTGCAACGTATATGAAGACTGAAGCACCCACGATTCACTGGGTTGTGCTTCGTTACAAGTGGTTGTTTACCCCAGTAGAAAAATAGAAGTGCAGGTTCCTTGCATACCATATTTCTTCATCGATGTAATCAACTGTGTTCTGATAATCAGGGTACTGTCTGATTTTTATTTTCGACAATGAATCATCACCACCATCATCATCATCATCATCATTGGCATAACAGCCCCTTTTGAGCAAAGGCCCTCTTCAGAAGCTTCTGCCAGCTGTCCATATTCCTTGCAGCATTTCTCCAATTTCTCTCCCCCAACCTCCTGGCATCTTCCATCACACCATCTTCCCATCTTAGTTTCGGCCTGCCCCTCTGTCTTCTTCCTTTTACCACTGCAATGAGAACTCTTCTTGTAGGGCTCTGTTCCTCCATACGAATAACATGTCCTGCCCATTTTAATCGATTGATTTTAATGTATGTTACTATATTTCGACAATGAATAGTCTATCTATTAGCCAGTTTTCGTGTAACATTTCTGTTACTAAGCTGGATACTAAGTGGTTACTAAACCAACATTCTGCTAGTTCAAAAAGACAGTTCAACGTGATTAATACCGAAGGTAGCCATTGGGCAGGGTCCTAGGTGAAATTTGTCTTCCTGCCATTGTAACAATTACGAGTGTTTTTTTCGAAAATCCATTTAATATCCTCAGTATTTTTCTGGAATCCAAATTTTCATTCCGCTATAAGTTTACCACATTAAAATTGTGTAAGCATCTCTTGTGTTTCCAATAAGCCACGTGAACAGCACATCGGTCCCAGGAACATAGCCTGGCTTGAGAAATTAACGGTTGCTGAGCTAGTGATCCGCAAGTTTATCATCATGTTATAAAAATCGCGCCACTGGTCCCTATCCTGAGCCATATGAATTCATTTCACGCCCTCCAAACTTATTTAACATCCATTTTTTATAACAACTTCTCATAAGTCTCCCCAAATTACTCCCTTCAGGTTTCCTACTACGACTTTGCAAGAATTTCCCCTCCCTCACAGACAAGGGGAATTCTTTAAGGTTGTTGCCATTTTTTCTGTGAAATTTATTCTCGGAACGGTTCGCATACTATAGCGGAATTTCCTCAAATTAGAGCGTTAACGACAGTCAGGAAACGCAAAAATTGTAATTTTCAAGTTGTTATTTTTATTGTAAAAGTACGAATACTTTGGAACATAAAACTTTGGTGCAGAGTAGGGACGAAAGAAAAGAAAGTTATTTTGTTACAGCATACAAGTAGGAAGTACATGGAGCTTGGGGGATTGAAGATGTGCTTCGAAGACAATAGCAAGTGGAGCTGAGGTTTTGTTTTCTTGTCTGATTTTCCTTTCTTTGAGAGATGGCCTTCTATATGCAGAACAAAAAATGCATTGTTTCACACGAACATCGTATGAGGAACCTGAGTTGTAGAAACTTTTGGGATGACTTTTGTGTCTCTTTTTTTTTTAATTTTGCAGAGAAAACACCTCCGGTTTTATCCTCATCTCCACTCACTTGATACGTTTAGTGCTTGGTACGAAAGAGCATTAAACTTTTTGGCAGTCTTAAGTAGTAATTATATACACATACACGATGTGACAAAACATCTCACATGTAAATCTGACTTTACTCCACTTTCGTAGGGTATGAAATGCTTAAGTCTTATCAGTTACAAGCACGTTACCAAGACATGGAGTCGGAAATAATGATCATCGGTAAAAGGGTCTTTAAGAAACTTAGGCCATTAAATACTGTTTTGACTGAGCACCAGATGTGTATGTGTGTGTATTTGTGTGTGTGGGTGTGTAATGTACACACACACACGCACGCACACACACACACACACACATATATATATATATATATGTATATATATATATATATATATATTATTAAAAGCAGACCCTGGAAAATATTGTACTGATAATATCTCAGTTTTCATTGAAACATAAATATAGTCCAATGCTGTACAATGTGTCAGTTACGGAAACATTTTAGGCACGTTCGCAAAATTGCGAAAAGCGACAATTAGATGCGTCATGTCTGTCTGTCCTTCCGCATGGAACAAACGGCTTCCACTGAGAGAAAAGTGTTAGGATAATTCAAGTATCCTTAAAATCTGAGAAGAATAATGGCTGCTGTACATGAAGACCAAATTACGTTTGTGCTAATACCTCGCTGAATCCTTTTGAGAATGAGAAATGTTCCGGACAAAATTGTGAAGAAGCTCAAACACACACATTTTATGTTCAGTAAAATTTTCCTCCGAAAATCGTGCCGTTTATGAGAGATAATGTGGGAAAATATGGTAGAGCCGGACAGGCCATAGACGACAATGTAATATGGCGCATGCACTTTGCATGCTGCATAACTAATACTACAGACACACACTCAGAATACGAAATACGTCTTGCTATCCACGGCAACAATGATTAGGCGAAAGCGCCTTATTGTTAGGTTCATTCGTGCATTACCTTTCTGTTATTTGTGCATTTAAATTGACTGGAACGGATGCTGATGTGCTGGAACATGTCTTTACTTTAGCTGTTGAATGAAGCAATATTGTTATGTTGTGTACAGATAGAAATAAGACATATAAAAGCATCAACTTCTGTCTGGAAGATGGAGGCAGCAGTTTCCGCCTAAAAGTCGATACCTGTCTAGCAGAATGCTATATCCTGGAAGATCGTAATTTGAATTTTAGCAAAAATGTAAGTGGTAATACTGTCATTCCTGTCTGTAAAACTATCGAATAAATGGTAGCCGAAAAATTACATATTATATTTTAATCGTAGAATGGTAGTTTAGCATAGATCTGCGTTGTTACAAAATCGAAGCTGATCATGTAACCTCTGTATTGCTCTAATGGCTAAAGTCAGTCTGTTTGTTGGACTCATTCTCTTTCATATTTTACTATTCTTGGGTGACGTTAACAATTCGGAAAATATGCCAAAACTCTTCAACTTAGCCTTTCTTCTTTTACTCCAGAATGTTCTTTGGATTCTACTCTAGAACTGGTAAGTCAGATTTTTTACTGGAAGTGTATGGTTTTCTAGAAGGCGTCTATCTGTGCATGTATTGCAACACTTCACAAAAAGTGTAAACTGAAAGAGGACCATACAATCTAGGCTTGATACACCGTAGAATTATAAAGAGAAATAAACGCGAGTTTTAGTTGGTTTAAAGTGTTTGTTGCCAGCAGTGAAAAAATACGACGAACATAAACCTTATGAACCTCCCTACTGTGTTTGTTATTGGTGTAGAGTGTTCTTTGAGTAGTGATAATTCTGTGGTCCGTTTATCTTTCCTGTTCCATTGAAAGAATGCACTAGAGTAGAGAATGATTTGCGATCCCTTTTTTGTGGTCAAAATGTGTGTGGGATCTAGTGAAATTTGCAAAAGAATGGCGGTCGTCGAGAATCGCTATAACGGCATGGGGCAGACGAAATTGAATGAACGCGCAGGAAGAGTCAATGGAGCGGGAAAGAATGTCGATCATATTGATCGTTCTGGAAGACCATAGACTGTAACATGCTTCGACGTAAGGGAACACATGCGTCGGATTGCCAGAAGGATCGTCATTAATACAGTCATAACTGAAACTGTGAAAATGAAAGGAAGTAGTTATGCAAGGGTGACGGAGATATATTACTGTCATGGACCCAGGAAACATACAGATCTTTGTGATAAATACATTTCACATGAAGAGGATTAGGTTTAACAAATTGCTGCCTAATGTTTCACTATGTTTTAGAAACCAGTGTTATAGTTTTCTTTATTTTTTGACTAATATTCCTAGAAACGTGGCATAATATACTGTAAAAGAATTGACATATTTGGCAATAAGAGCTGAGGGGAAGAAGAGCAGTAAAGCTTGCTGTCGAATAAGACCTCTGTTACTGAGACGAATAATGTGTGGCTTTAATCATTCTGTGTTATTTACAAATATGGTAATATGATTGGTAAGAGCGGCCTTTTGCAAATTCTGTCATTCCTGTGCTCATGAATTGTAACCGTGCAGGGGAGAATCATGAGAAAGAATAAATGATAGGTTGTGCTGTGATTCAGTAATGAATTTTCCGATATTTTCGTGCAGAATTTGAGAGTAGACACGAAATTAATAAATCAGTAATTCCTCCAGTAACTTCCGAATTACAGTTCGGTGATATATTACTTAATCGATACTTAAAACTTATTTTGTGTTTTTAGGTCTGCATGGCTATTGCAGCTGTTACGTCAAGTGAAAGCGTACTAGACTGGCTCTGTGCGGTCAGGATTTCTGTGACATATGCTACTGATTACACAGAATTCATAGGAATTTAATTTTGATTCGTGTTGGTACAGTAAAATGCAATCTTTACGTGAGCCTGAAGTGAGCATAATCGGTTTTCGAAAAGAACTGTTCATATATATATATATATATATGCCATTATAAACTCACCAAGATACATAGAATTTGTTAGAATGATGGACATTTAAAGAAACTGAGGTAAAAACAATTTTAGGTCTAAGTTATGTGATGAAAAATAACAAAGAAATTTTGGTGCTTAGATTTTAAACTGAAATTTGCCTTTATAACCAGGTATTGTATAAGAATTTGAAGGTTTCCTTGGTCCGTTGCTGGGATCGCTAAAAGGGACGTGTGATGTGGTATATCTAATGCTTGGTGTTGAGGTTTGAGAGGGGTTCAGGGTGTTTACAGATTTTCACCTACTTTTGTGTGAATATACAGGGTTATTCGAAATGATGTAGGATTTTTAAAAACTTTTTAACAACTTCTCCAGATGCAACCCCATGTGATTTCTTTCTATGGGGATACGTCAAGGATCAGGTTTATATTCCTCCTCTTCCCGCAAGTATCCCGGAACTGAAGATACGAATCAGAACCGCCACTGAAACCATCACCGCTGACATGCTAAAAACAGTTTGGAACGAACTCAATTACCGTGTTGATGTTTGTAGAATCACAAAGGGTGCACATATAGAGCAACTGTAAGGTATGTAACAAAAACTTGAGATGTTGTTCTGTTGAATGAAAAACACACACAATCCTACCTCAAGTGTATTGTGTATGACAAGTTGTTAAAACCTCGACAATAATTTCGAATAACCCTGTATTTTGAATGATGAATTTTTGAACGGTGAAGAAGCAAACTGAGCAAAGTGTAACTGTACGAGTACAACATATAATTCCCTAATAGGTCTCTTAATGCCGGGGACACTGCAAACCCCACAAGTGAGAGAGCCTTTTACTGTGAAAACCCCCAAGGTAATGCCAGATTATCTTTCACAGATTGGTTGGCAGTCTTGTAGACCGCTTTGGTAATGTTTACAAGACAGCTTTGAGAGGTTTCTTGTATTTGCTTAATCCTACACTTAAATGTCCTTTTCATTCATGCTGGTCCTTCATCGCGCCGTCCGATTTGTTATCGACACAGCACTGCTTATGAAATCATTATACGACGGGTCCTACAACGTATGAAGTATTTTACGAGATAGCCAACCTCAGTAATGTGGGATTATAAACTATAGCAGATATGGGGCGTAAGTAGCAGCACGTAATGAACATACAAGGAAGGCGAAATATGGGAAGTCGCGATACCATGAGTCAAGAAATTGCAAGGGCTGTAGGAGACGGAGCTGTTGTAGTGGCAGGGAAGACAGTAAGACAGCAGTACTGTAGTGCATGTGGCAGTGACAGTGACAAGGTAGACAGTGAGACAGCAATACTGTAGTGGGTGTGGCAGTGACAGTGACAAGGTAGACAGTGAGACAGCAATACTGTAGTGGGTGTGGCAGTGACATTGATATGGCAGAGAGTGAGACAGCAGTATTGTAGGGGGTGTGGTAGTGACAGTGACGGGGTAGACAGTGAGAGAGCAGTACTGTAGTGGGTGTGGCAATGGCAATGATAGGGCAGAGAGTGAGACAGCAGTAATTTAGAGGGTGTGGCAGTGACAGTGACCGGGTAGACAGTGAGACAGCAGTAATTTAGAGTGTGTGTCAGTGACAGTGACCGGGTAGACAGTGAGACAGCAGTAATTTAGAGGGTGTGGCAATGACAGTGGCAGGGTAGACAGTGAGAGAGCAGTAATGTAGTGGGTTGGCAGTGACAGGGTAGACAATGAGACTGCAGTACTGTAGTGAGTGTGGCAGTGACAGGGCAGAGAGTGAGACAGCAGTACTGTAGTGGGTGTGGCAGTGACAGTGACAGGGTAGACAGTGGGACAGCAGTATTGTAGTGGGTGTGGCAGTGACAGTGACAGGGTAGACAGTGAGAGAGCAGTACTGTAGTGGGTGTGGTAGCGACAGTGACAGTGTAGACAGACACAACAGTACTGTAGTGGGTGTGGTAGTGACAGATACAGTGTAGACAGTGAGACAGCGGTACTGTAGTGGGTGTGGCAGTGGCAGTGACAGTGACAGGGTAGACAGTGAGACAGCAGTACTGTAGTGGTTGTGTCAGTGGCAGTGACAGTGACAGGGTAGACAGTGAGACAGCAGTTCTGTAGTGGGAGTGACAGTGATAGTGACAGTGTAGACAGTGAGACAGCAGTACTGTAGTGGGTGTGACAGTGGCAGTGACAGTGACAGGGTAGACAGTGAGACAGCAGTACTGTAGGGGGTGTGGCAGTTTTAGTGACAGGGTAGACAGTGAGACAACAGTACTCTAGTGGGTGTGGCGGTGTTAGTTACAGGGTAGACAGTGAGAAAGCAGTACCGTAGTGGGTGTGACAGTGACAGGGTAGAGAGTGAGACAGCAGTACTGTAGTGGGTGTGGCAGTGTTAGTGACAGGGTAGACAGTGGGACAGCAGTATTTTAGTGGGTGTGACAGTGACAGTGACAGAGTAAACAGGGAGACAGCAATACTGAAGTGGGTGTGACAGTGACAGGGTAGACAGTGAGACAGCAGTACTGTAGTGGGTGTGGCAGTGACAATGACAGGGCAGAGAGTGAGAGAGCATTACTGTAGTGGGTGTGACAGTGACAGTGACAGGGTACACAGTGAGACAGCATTACTGTAGTGGGTGTGGCAGTGACACTCACAGGATAGACAGTGAGACAGCAGTACTGTTGTGGGTGTGGCAGTGACAGTGACAGGGTAGACAGTGAGACAGCAGTACTGTAGTGGGTGTGGCATTGACAGTGACACTGTAGACAGTGAGACAGCAGTACTGTAGTGGATGTGGCAGTGACAGTGACAGTGCAGACAGTGAGACAGCAGTAGTGTAGTTGGTGTGACAGTGACAGTGACAGTGACAGTGTAGACAGTGAGACAGCAATAGTATAGTTGATGTGACAGTGACAGTGACACGGTACACAGTGAGACATCAGTACTGTGTTAGGTGTGGCAGTGACAGTGACAGAGCAGAGAATGAGAGAGCAGTACTGTAGTGGTTGTGGCAGTGACAATGACAGGGCAGAGAGTGAGAGAGCAGTACTGTAGTGGGTGTGGCAGTGACAGTGACAGTGTAGACAGAGAGCAGTACTCTATTGGTTGTGGCAGTAAAAGTGACAGGGCGCACATTGAGACAGCAGTACTCTAGTGGGTGTGGCAGTGACAGTGACAGTGTAGACATTGAGACAGCAGTACTCTAGTGGGTGTGGCAGTCACAGTGACAGGGTAGACAGTGAGACAGCGGTACTGTAGTGGGTGTGGCAGTGACAGTGACAGTGTAGACAGTGGGACAGCAGTACTGTAGTTGGTTTCACAGTGACAGGGTACACAGTGAGACAGCAGTACTGTAGTGGGTGTGTTAGTAGCAGTGACAGGGCAGAGAATTGAAAGAGGATTACTGTAGTGGATGTGGAAGTGACAGTGACAGGGTACACAGTTAGACAGCAGTACTCTAGTGGGTGTGGCAGTGACATTGACGGGGTAGATAGTGAGACAGCATTACTTTGGTGGGTGTGGCAATGACAGTGACAGGGCAGAGAGTGAGACAGGAAAACCGATCAGTGTGAAAGGAAGAATACTGTGGTGATTGTGACTTGACAAGGCAGAGACACAAGGAAACCAATCGATGTGTAGGGATGAATGTTGTGATAGCTGGGACAGTGACTTTGATAATGCTGAGAGCTTGACAGGAAATCTGATAAGTGGTGAAGATCGAGCAGAGGTTGTAATTGGTTCAATAACAGAGACAGGATGCAGAGTGATGCAAGGCAAGCATTTCTGTCTGAAAGCGGTAGTCGCTGTGTTAGATGTGGCAGAGACAGGGGGCAATGAGTGAGACAGGAAAACTAATAAATGGGAGAGCTATAGCAGTCGTAGTAGTCGGAGTAGTGAGAGACAGTGAAGAGTCAGACAGAGAGAGAGAGACGAGAAAATTTTATCAGTGGGAAAGAGGCGGTAGTCATGATAGCTATAGCTGTGATGGTTAAGGCAGAGAGTGAGACAGGAAAACTAATTAGCGAAAAGGTTGCTGCATCAGTGGTAGCTGTTCTGTGATAGATAAGGCATAGAGTGACAATGGATAAGATTGGCGCCCTTGGGGATTTCGTGCTGTGTATCAGCCATGATAGATGGAGGAACTGAAACAAGGAAACTTGACACTGGGGAAGCACCGACTGGAGCAGCTGCAGAGTTGATGAGCGAGGACGGAGGAGGGGTGAGATGATTGACGATTAGCCAATTTGCCTACGTGGAAACTGGTGGTGGAAGTAAAATCAAGTAAAATAGTTACTGTTTTCCGTCAAACACAACAATATTTACTTTTTAAATTATATTATGACAAAAGGTGTCGGTCAATTGACCATCATCAGGCCATCTCTACGTAACTCAGAACAAGGTGCAACGCAGTGAAAATAATATTTTTCGAATACAGGATACCATGAAACTTACAAAATATATTCAGTATTGTGTAAAATTGATTAGTAAGCCTGTGATATATCAACGATATTTATGGTATACAACTGTCTGATGCTGAGACGAAATTATAACATCGTAAGTTTAAAACTTTGCTATTTTAGCTGGTGATTTAAAAATTTTATTGTTTTTATTGTTATTTCTGAGTTACAAACGTTCGCACACGACGTAAAAATAAGGTTTTAAATTTGACGTTCATCGTAATATTATTTCTATAGTAAAACCAACCAGATGCGCCAATGTATCAAATTTATTTTATTTTGGAATGACACTCTACATGTTTCGGAAGGTCTTTCCGTCCATCATCAGGAGTTCAAGACTGTACATACAGCAACAGGCATTTGTCAAACATACTGCTGTCTGTTTGACAAATGCCTGTTGCTGTATCTACAGTCTTGA
>Ga0123352_10018303_pt1 | contig 11169 bp, 8 predicted proteins | sample TergutLab28metaG_FD_89700 | JGI IMG/M metagenome (GOLD analysis project Ga0123352, IMG submission 89700) | Labiotermes labralis P1 segment gut microbial communities from Petit-Saut dam, French Guiana - Lab288 P1 | ecosystem: Host-associated > Arthropoda: Insects > Digestive system > Gut ... | reverse complement strand
TTTGGTGAGGAAGAGAGAAAGAAAGGAGAGGATTGGGGATGGGGGGTGTGGGCGTGCGGGTGTTGTGTGTGGGGGGGGGGGGGGGGGGTGATGGACGAAACATTTGGTTGCCGGAAACTCAGGAACGGACTTCTGACAGCTGAATTTCCGCCATTGTATGGTATCACCAGAACTGCGTAATGTACGTGAGAGGTTAATCGAGTGACTTGGAGGTGATGCTGTATCTGAGATCGTGTCTACGTAATATGTGTTTCGATGTGCTTGAATATTTGTCGCGTTTTAATTCCTGTTTCAACCGTTCGAAGCATGAACTTTAGTACAAAGAACAGTCGCTTGATGTTGTTAATTCTGAGAGTCGTGAAGCACATTGTGGGCAAAATGGCAGTTTTAAAATATCTAAAGTAGGTGGCGCACCCAACCTAATACTGTGCCTCGAAGGGTTAAATGATGTGCACATTTAATTCATAATGTACAAATAATTTGCGAGGGCGTGCTAAAAACTGAGTGCTGTGTTTGGTGAACCATGACACTCGATCATAGTCTGTCCCTGAATGAACCAAGGCCGTATGCAGTGACACGACTACATCTTTTGTCGCCAGCGGTGAGTAATCAATCACTTATTGCATTTTCTATTGTGTTTGCTGAGTAGTGTAAATTCTGTTGATAGGAGTATATCTATTTTGTTGTTTAAAATATATCCCTTTTCCGCCCATTTCGCCGCCTCCTGTATTCTACAGCCCGAGGCGACCGCACAACTGCCTCCCCTCCTTAGCTACGCTATTGTACACACGTCAAAGATAGCGAAATGTAAGTTGTCTCAGCTGTGGAATGACTAATCGAGACCGCTTGCTCATCACTACTATGTGTACTGTGTGGAACGGCTTGCGAATGGTAGATTCCTCGCCGCCACCTGCACACAACAAACGTCTCACAAGCATTTACCTCTTCGATTTGTTTGCCAGTATAATGTGCATCGCGTTTTAGGTCTTAATTGTAAACAAATGAAGATAAATATGTTTGTTAAAATTGCAATGCTGTTCTTTAAATTGTGAGCGCATGAACAAATATTCGTGAATATTAAGTGAAGTTGACGCCACCGTGAGTGGCTTAACGTATGTGGCATTTGACGTTCAGTGCATCGGTTGTACGTACCTCAACTCAGTCCGTGACACTGAGGCTTAAGTAATCCTGGTAAGTGAAACATTAAGTTTGGTATCTGAAGCTTGTTACCCCATTTTAACCGGTTAAGTTACGCATACGCACATAACAAATCACCCACGCGAACTCGCTACTCGCAGTGAAGGGCACTTCAACCGACATTGGTGCCTGCTGATAGGAAACGGAACCTACCGGTGGCTCTGACACACGCAGCTTTACGTTTCGGCAGATCACGGTGGTGCAGGCAGTTGGTGCGTAGTCTTCAACAGCTCTAACGCTGGGTTTATGGGATTGAATGCCACTTTGGGCATGGTAAATGTTAGAATAAACTAGCTGTTTGCCACAGCATTCTTAAGGCCAATGTATTCAATTGTCTTGCTTGTGTTGTGTCGAGGGCTTAATTGTTTCTAGAATACTTGGTCGTGAAATTGTGGGAGAGGCAAGACTGGAGAATCTAGAGCAGTGGTTCATTGAAACATCAGTAATTTATTTAGTACGTAGTAGTAGTAGTAGTGGTAGTATACCTAGTAGTATTCAGTATTTATTGTGTTCTTACATTCTGCGATAAGGCGGTAAGTAATTTTATCTCGTATACCATAAATCAACAATATTATTTATTTTACGATTATGTTACAATGCACGGTACAAAGAACATTAAAAAATAACTTTGTCTCGTTTGCCACATTAGTACGTTAGTTTGTTTTCACTCGTAAGCTGCTATGCTTAACATTCCGTACGTACCACCGTTTTGTAAGAAGACAATATAACGTGAAGTGACGGAAAGTAGTGTTTGGCGTCATTAGGTGCAGGAGTATTTAGACAGGGGGATTTTATTGTATATACCGCTGGTGTTATTGCTGCGGTGAAAGCAATCCCATTACAGGCCTGGACAGGCCCTGAGGGTTCCAAGAATTTGAGGCTCGTAGATTTCAAGACAGTAGGTAAGGTCAGCCCTAAGCACCGGCCGGCTTTACCTCCCAGGAAATATTCCTGGTACTCATTTCTGTTAGAGGTTGAGTCAACACCATGACCCTAGTGCGGCCGAAAGAATTATGTCAATGAAAAATGACCCTCGCGTATCGAACCCACGACCTTCCGGCTTGTAGCTCAGCGCCTCAACCAACTTCGCCACAGCAAATAGGATTATTTTTTCTTGGTTAATTTATTATTTAGTGCGCCGTTGTCTGCTTCAGGTGAGCTTTTATAGAGTGGCTGCGAAATTCCACAGTGTACCATTAATTTTTATTCCAGTGTTTAAGTGGTTAAAAACGGCAAGTGTTAACGGAAAATGGGAAAATGAAATGTAAGTATTGCGCCAGATCAGGCGTGTGATAAGCGGAATTCGTGCGATCAAACGCAAAGTTCTGCGGAACAGTCGTCTATCAAGAGAACAAAGTACGCACCACAGCTTAGTAACCACCCAATTAAACGAACAAGTCCTCTGACTTTTCCGAACGAACAACGACCGAATCTAAAGTGGGCCCACTGTATTAGAGAAAGTGCACAACATGAAGGCGTGCGAGGGGAGTAGAGTTACAGCTCCACTCATTCATAACCTCGAAAGAAGCGCCCCAGGCGCTTTATCTCGCACCCCAGTCAGCAGAATGGTGGGTGTGTTCCAGTACTGACATTATGAACAAGAGAAAAAGCAGCAGGTATTTCTGGTCGAAAAAATCAGTTAGGGCTTGTCGAACAAAATGTTCGTGTTTCTTCTTTCCCTGGGTGTCACGTGTCTTGTCCACCTCTTCTGCCTTTGTTTGATCTTTCCCGTGGGTGCCACGTGTCTTGTCCACCTCTTCTGCCTTTGTTTGATCTTTCCCTGGGTGCCACGTGTCTTGTCCACCACTTCTGCCTGTGTTTAATCGTCCTAAAAATGTCTGGCGTTAAGTTGAAAGTTTTTAATTCCTCATTATGCAGTTTTCTTTAATCCTATTTGGTTCCCGCTTTGAGTACAAGTATTCATAACCTCACCAAACACCTGAAGACTAAAATTAATCTACAGATCCTTTCGTACTTCACAGAGAAACCTGTGGATCCAGTAGAAAGAAAAATCATGGAATGCAGTATAGGGAATTATAGCTGTTTAATGTGAGAACCACACGACCTAATTGGCTTAGTGTGCCATCACTCGGAATAGCTGTGCTCATGCCAGCGCGCAAAGTCAACGTAGGGCACAGCCCGCTGTGTTGTCTACAGCGTTTAGAGTCCGTCGCTAGTATTTGCATTTAAAATGACTTTTTAATATTCTTTTTAACATGTCCGTATCTCCTAACGACAACTGTTATTCAGATGCATAACGACCAACAAAGACACGCAATAAAATACAATAAAGATTGATGTTTTATTGAGTGTATTCATTAGTTGATGTTTTGATTATAAGAATATGCACGGTACGAGTTACGTAAAATTTTATTCTGTTGTTTAGTTTCATTTTTCTGAACATTTTTGGGAGGGCTGCAGCCCTTCAGCCCTTGGGGACGAACCGCCCATGGCGTCGGTGCAGCTGTCTGTTGTTTTTGAATGCTTGTTCAAGAGACGATCGTCTACTTAAGTTAGGCCTACAGTACACTAGGCTCTGCGCTCGATTCACCGCCTAACTCACAGTCTGAAGTTAATCCACCACAGCCTGTATCACATCTTTCATCTCAGGGAGAATATGGCGCACACGGATAGGATTGTTTCCCAATTTATTGGCGTCTGTGTCCTAAACTACTTCCGATTTCGCACGGGGAGTTATGGAAGATTTCACAGTCCATCGGGTCTAGACGCAGCCTGGGCCTCTGCCGGGGAAGTAAGTTGTCTTTGCTGTTATAATCGACTGGAATGGGTGCCCGATCTTTGCTCCAGCAGTTCTTCAAACGCCAGCTGTAATGGAATAGCGTAGTTACACATTTCCTGCATCACAGTCTAATATACTCGTACTTATGGCTCGCACATAAGTAGCGAATTGAACGTTGTACTACGGGCTGGCATAACCTTCGCGCGCTGTTCCACGTCCTCTCTCATAGCTCTTTTCATTTTTGTCGCACCAAACCAACCGCTAGTTTCCTCTGTCCCAGTCCTGCCATCTGTTTATGCTATGGCGTGTTAAATGCTCGATGCTCGGCTGCTTCTTCAGCCTCAGTTCTTACCTCTCAGCGAACGTCCTCCACCTGTTCTAAGGCGGTAGGTTGCGTCCGCAAATTTGCCCTGTTGTTGGCCCTATAAGGTTTCTACGAATCTTATCAAGACTTTTAGAGTAGCGGCGATCAAATTACGGCCCGCCATCTGATCGGCCGATCCCAGTGGCCGCGCCATCTAGGACGCAGGTCTGCGGTCGCTCTTTTGCTGGGGTAGCGGATTCGAATCCCGCTGGGAGCATGGATGCCTCTCTCTTGTGAATGTTGTGTGTTGTCGGTAGAGTTCTCTGCGACGGACCGATCCTTCGTCCAGAGGAGTCCTACCGAGTGTGTGTGTCATTTAGTGCGATCAGGTGTAACAATAATCCTCTACACATACAATGGATAGGTAGAAGAGGTCAGACTAAGAAAGAGAGAAGAAAAGTAAGATTTCACTAACGCGAAACAAAAATGTATGAAATGTGACGAATTATTGGTTTATTTGCAGTCATGCAAAAACATTGATCAGAAATACGTTGTATTGTGGATAATTCAACGTACTTTTCGCCACAAAATACAAGTTGGATCTCAATTTCACAGAGAAGTAGCTATGGCAAGCCGAATACTTGGCAAATGGAACGCAAGTAAAATTTCTATGTGCCTTCCGTTTGTTCGACTCAAGATGTGTTACATAACACGCACAAGTAAAAACGTATCAGTTGAGAGTAGTTTCAAATTTTGTATAGATTAATTCAAATCTTTGAAGATGAATTTCAAACAAGTTTTACCACATCAGTACTGTCACCACTGACGGCAGTATATTATCATTAATGATACATAAGTATGAAACATAAGCATAATTTATCACGTGACCAGCCAACATTTAGTCTCATGATCTGGCCCTCGTGCCCGAAGGTTACTTGCCGCTGGTGTGGACGTAGCGAACGTGTAGTAAACTGGGTTTTGCAGGGTACGGTTACATCTGTGGGTGACGTGTAGGGAGTTTTGTCAACAGTTGTAATGCCTAACCTTGTCAAAATGTGGTCATAATCTGGAATTCTGCCCAGATATGTAGTGCTAGGGAACAATGCCGTCATTAGCTGTGACCTCCCCCCCCCCACAACCACGCAGTTGGCGGACCGCCCCACCCCCTCCCTCGCCAGTTAAGGTGGCCGTCCAACTAACCGAAGGCACACCGTCAGCAGTCTGTCACCTGCTGTGCGCGACAACGTAATTCATCCAGTTGATGCATCGGATTAAAACTGAGGTAGGCAAATATTCTTTTACTTGAAATAGTTAATGTTCGTACCGCACAGTGTTCTATGTACAAGACTTGTATTTAGCTGGAAACCTTCACCCATGTCGCAAACTATGTCGATAATATTGGGTAACAAAATTAAAATTTAAACCTAAAGAGAAGATGAACGGCGTTCAGACGTTTAACTGTAATGTTCAGAAGTGTGACAACTGTGTATAGAGTTTGGCCTAAAGTCGTTTAATCGGTTATTAAAATGCACAATAAAATACGTTGTCAGTTTCTCCTGTATTACAAGGCTGTTGACACTCGCCATCATCACAACCATTTGTCATGGGCATAAAATTTGTTAAGAAGACCGACAGAGACATTTTGCTTTTATGAATGCAATTTAATTACATGGCGACCACCGACATGTTTCGTCCACACATCTGACTGTCTTCAGGGCGGTGAGTGCAAGAATACAAATATATTTTCTTATAATGAAACCAAAGAGATGCACTAGTTTCTCAAATTTATTTTTGGAATAGAACTCTACATGTTTAGGACAGTCTCTCTGTCCATCATCAGGAATTTGCTAACAGCGTGTCTCGGCTGAAATGGACCGTCGTTAGTTAGTACATGATACAAAAATATACCGAGAAGAGCTTAGAAAACTACTTACAGTGCAGTACTTCTTAGGCTATTTCGATGTTATGCAGTACCTGGTGATAAGCGGGTTCCTGTCATTATGGCATAGCGCGTTCTCAGGCTGCGTATGGAGGAAGAGCTTCCAATATGGACTGTAACTGCGAATATATTGAGTAAGCAGTGACGGACAGTCGACAAAAGTGTCCTCCAGCTTAAGGGTTGGGCGAGATGCTAACAGCTCCTCACCGTAAAAACGTTTCTTGTTACGAAACTTTCATACAGTAAGCCTCGGACCTGGACTGATAATGTGGTACGATCTAAGTAACGTAAAAGGGATATGAGATTTTGTACGTGGAATGTTAAGAGCCTTTGTAGGGCAGGTTCACTTACGGCAGCAACCGCCACGAATTTAGCAAGATATAAATCATCAGTTTGGAACTGGACTTTTTGTATACAACATAATTTTATCAGCAGTTAAGAGAGTAGATTTTATTAGCGATAGGGTGCCATATATAGTTTTGAGAGGTCACTGATGTAATATCGCTGTTCTGAATGTGTGTGAGCCAAGTTAGGAGAAAAGTGATGATTCAAGAGACAGCTTTTATGAGAACCTAGAGCAGATTTTTTTAAAATCATTTTCCTAAGTACCATATAAAAATTCTATTATTAGATTTTAATGCAAAAGTGGGGAGAGAGAATATTTTCAAACCGACAATTGGGAATGAGAGTCTACATCAGGATAGTAATGATAATGGTGTTAGAATAGTAAGCTTTGCCATATAAAAAAATCTAGTTGTTAAGAGCACGATGTTCCAGTACCAAACATTCATAAGTACACCTGGACCTCTCCTGATGGGAAGACTCACAACCAGATTGATCACGTATTGATAGGAGATTGCGTTCGAGTATACTAGGTGTGCGATATTTCAGGGAAGCTGACTGTGATACTGATCAATAGCCAGTGGTTGCAAAAGTTAGGGAAATATTTGCAGTAAATAAACAAGCAGCACAGAATTTTGATGGGGAAAGATTTTATCTTAGGAAGCTAAATGAACTGGAGGTTAGGAAACAGTATCAGATTGAGATTACATACAGGTTTGCAGCTGTGGAGAACTTAAATGATGACAAGGACATACACAGGGCTTGTGAGAACATTAAAGAGAATACCAAAACCTCTGCTAAGGAGAGTCTAGATCTGCACGAATTGAAGCAGCATAAACCATGTTTTGATGAAGAATGTTTAGATTATTTAGAACAAAGGAGGCTGACTAAAATGCAGTGGATACATGACCCAAGCTAAGGCAATGTAGATAATCTAAACACTGTAAGACGTGAAGGTAGCAGACAGTTCATTAACACAAAAAAAAAGGAATATCTGAAAGCTGAAATTGAGGAACTTGAAGCTAACAGTAAGATAAAAAATATCAGAGACTTGTATAGGGGCATCACTGACTTTAAGAAGGTTACCAGCCTAGAACTAACAGAAGAAAGAATGAGAAGGGTGATTTGGTTGTAGACTCCCACAGTATTTTGGCTAGATGGAGGAATCTTTATGTGCGTCATCCCCGTTGTGTGATGTACAATTAGTATGGCAATATATGTGCGTGGCACTTACCGTCAAACACAACTATTTTATTGGTTGATTATTGGAAGGTTTACAACTACATGTAAGCCTACTCTAGGTCGTGATACAACCTGATGATGGCCCAGGAATAGGGCCGAAACATGTAGTTGTAAACCATCCAATAATTAACCAATAAAATAGTTGTGTTTGACGGTAAGTGCCACGCACATATATTGCCATACTAATAGATGGAGGAACCCTTCTTCCCAGCTAATGAATATACATGGGGCTATTGATATTAGGCAGACAGAAATACACAGCAGAACCATTAAGTGCCTGAGTCAAGTGCCTTTGAGGTTGAGTTTGCTATTGTAAAGCTAAAAATTCACAAATCACCAGGTATCGATCAAATCCCAGCAGAATTGTTTAAGGCAGGGGGTAGAACAATTCACTATGAGATCCATAAACTGATTATTTCTATGTGGAATAAGGATACATTGCCTGAGGAGTGGAAGGATTCGATCATTGTACCTATCTATAAGAAGGGATATAAAACATACTATAGTAATTATAGGGGCATATCACTTTTGCCAACTACGCACAAAATGTTATCCGACATCCTGCTGTCAAGGTTAACTCCATATGCTGAGGAAATTATTGGGGATCATCAACGTGGATTTTGACGCAACAGATCAACTACTGATCATATATTTTGCATTCCTTAAATATTTGAAAAAAAAAATGGGGGTACAACGAAGCAGTGCATCACCTCTATATAAACTTAAAGAAAGCTTATGATTCAGTTAGAAGGGAGGAATTGTGTAGTGTTCGCATCGACTTTGGTATCCACATGAAACTGGTAAGGCTAATAAAAATGTGTCTGATTGAAATGTATAGCAGAGTGCAGGTAGGCAAGAATTTGTCTGACATGTTTCCTATCAGGAATGGGTTGAAACGAGGAGATATATTATCTCCATTGCTTTTCAACTTTGCTTTAGATTATGACATTAGGAGGGTTCAGGTAAACCAGGATGGCTTGAAATTAAATGGTACACATCAGCTTCTGGTACATACTGATGATGTTAATGTGTTGGGAGGAAGCGTACATACTGTAAAGGGAAACGTGGAAGCTGTGGTAGTTCCTAGTAAGGAGATTGGTCTAGAAGTAAATGCTGATAAAACTAAGTACCTGGTCATGTCTTGAGATCAGAATGCAGGACGAAGTCACAGTATAAAGACTGATAGCAGTTCCTTTGAAATGGTGGAAGAGTTAAAATATTTGGGAACAATATTAACAAATCAAAATTCCATTCAGGAAGAAATTAAGAGCAGATTGAAGTCAGTGGATGCTTGCTATTATTCGGTACAGAATCATTTGTGTTCAAGTTGGCTATCCAAAAAAATTTAAGATCAAGATATACAGATATATATATTTTTGCCTGTTGTTTTGTATGGGTGTGGAACTTGGTCGCTCACATTGAAGGAGGAAAGTTGGCTGAGGGTGTTTAAGAATATGGTGTTGAGGAGAATATTTGTGCCTAAGAGGGACGAGGTAACAGGGGAGTGGAGAAACTGCATAATGAAGAGCATAATGCGCTGTACTGCTCACCCAATATTGTTAGGGTGATAAAATCGAGAAGAATGCGATGGGTGGGGCATGTAGCGCGTATGGAAGAGGGGAGGGGCATATAAGGGGTTTTGGTGGGGAAACCGGAGGGAAAGAGAGCACTTGGGAGACCCATGCGTAGATGGGAGGATAATATTAGAATGGATCTTCATGAAGTGGGATGTGATGTTGTGGACTGAATCGAGCTGGCTCAGGATAGGGACAGGTGGCGGGCATTTGTGAATGCGGCAATAAACCTTCGGGTTGCATAAAACGCAGGGAATTTCTTGACTAGTTACAAACCTGTCAGCTTCTGAAGAAGGACTCTGCTCCATGGATTAAGCAAGTATGCAGTACTTGATGACGGCCCTTTTCGGCCGAGAAATTTTGTAAGCAAATTTCTCATATACGTAACAAACTTCATTGTTTGTGAGCGGAAGTCTTTTTCTTGTATGATAAATCATAATTCCCAGGAGCGTAATGCGTGGATCATAACATGAAAAATTCTACAGGCAGTTTCCTTAGAAGCTGACAGTTGCTCATTCACTAAATAAATTTTGCCGGGGTTTTTTTTTAATCGGCCTATTCATTACCGCCCTAAAAACAACTCACCACTTCTCCCTATCCTGAGCCAGATTAACTCATCTCCCGCCCTGCCACCCTATTTTAATAGTATCCTTCCATCTACGTTTAAACCCTCCAAGTTTTTTTTTTGTAATTTTCCCAACTAAAATCATGCGTGCATTTTTCTTGTCCCTCACACATTCTACAACCCTTTCTCAAAAGTTTTACAGAACGAATAAGTGGGCCCAGTAATGAACATTGGGCAGTATTGACAAAGAAGACTACGTTGGCTGGGCAGCTTTCAGTTTACGACTTGTACTAATGCAGTGTGTATTATATCCACAACCAAGCCACTGTACGTATAAAAGGAAGGTGTCAAGTAAAGCAAATTAAATTAGTGTACAAGGTGGCAGTCAGTGTCGTCCTGTATTAAACTGAATTGAAGAACTAATTCTCCTAAAACAATTTCTTAGAAATCTCCGTACATTAAAAGAGCAATATATTTATTGTGGTGAATCATCCGTGTTGATTAACCATGAAGTCACTTTTATTTTTGAAGATGTAGGTCTTCTGGAATATGACGCCATATGGATTGTTTTTATATTTGCCGAAATTTTGGAGGTTGCTGCCTCTATCTTCGAGGTCGAGTAAGTCTAAGCACTTACTTCGGGTTCTTTGACCCTGAAGATAGATGTACCAAGGTGCTGATGGTCGCTCAGGGGGTTCTTGTTGTTAGTTTACAGTCGTTATTGGTTAGCTATGGTTTGTGAGACCGTACGTCAGTGCACGTATGTCCGTGCGTCCGTCCGTCCACGTATCCATGGGTTCTTGAGACGTTAACAGACATACAGGGGTGCTGATAAGTCCTTAGCCCGATCAGGAAGGAAACAAGCTAATGTTTCTGTCAGAATGGCGAGAATTTCCTTCGGTGCCTTGCCTTGAAGGAAAAAGAACTTGATGACAGCTCGCGTCTCGATGTTGTTGAAATCGCGCGCGTCCCTGACATGCTTCCGAGCTTGTTTACTTCCTAGTCGGGCTAAGGAATTATCAGCACCCCGTTACTAGATCGTATGTAACACCACCGCGTAAGTGTTTTATATACGTGACAGCTTCAAAATATTCCCGGAATCACTTTATTTCTGAGAAATACAAAGGAGCACCATCATTTAAACTACATTTCTTCCAAAATAGTCTCCTTGTGTTATTATGTACTTCTGCCAGCGACGGTAAAAGTGCTGGAAACATTCCTAGGAGCCACTTTGTGGAAGCCTTTTCAGCTCCTCCGTCGCATTCT
>Ga0123352_10018301_pt1 | contig 11170 bp, 5 predicted proteins | sample TergutLab28metaG_FD_89700 | JGI IMG/M metagenome (GOLD analysis project Ga0123352, IMG submission 89700) | Labiotermes labralis P1 segment gut microbial communities from Petit-Saut dam, French Guiana - Lab288 P1 | ecosystem: Host-associated > Arthropoda: Insects > Digestive system > Gut ... | reverse complement strand
AACGCAAATAAGTAACTTTAGCAGAACTTTGAGGCTCCCTGATGATGGTTGAAAAATAGCAACCGAAACATGTTGGAGACTAATGAATGTTTTTAAAGTGTTTTAACCAAATAAGGTTTTACAGTATTTTAAACACAAGGTGCATGCGTTGGTATTTTAAATGAATGTAAATGTACAGTGACTTTGCAGTGAATAAATATCTGCATACTGTTGTATCTGGTTGGATTTTTATTAACATATTCAGTCATATTTGTTACGTGACTCCAATTCTACTAAAATAATAAATATATCCATATAGTAAAACCAACTAGAGCAGTGTTTCTCAACCTTTGTGAGACCGCGGCTCGGTAAATTATTTTGTCATAAGACGAGGGCCAGGTCCCAAAAGATTTACTGGTAAATACCTTTCCAGTTTTTTTCAAAGTTCATGCATTAAACTAACATAAGTATTGATAATTAATTATGGCATAATCATAAAGAGGATTAGTACATTTATGTGTAGATTGTGGAGTGTTCACAAATATAAAATTACATTTAAATTAGTTATCAGTCAATTGACTAATGAAATCTTGCGGCATACTGTAGTTTCCTCAGGCCAACATCTGGGTCTGAGCTTTTCGACATATTCACGAATGTTATTCTCCTCAGAATATTTCCACTATAAAATATTTATTTCTGAAAAATTCTTAGAAAACTGAAATGACAAATTCTAGGAGAACCTCTCGCGGCCCGGTATAATTGATGCCAGGGCCCGGTACCGGGCCGCGGTCCGGCGGTTGAGAAACACTGAACTAGATGCATCAGTGTATCAAATTCATTTTATTTTGGAATGACACTCTACATGTTTCGGACGATGTTTCCGTCCATCATCAGGAGTTCAAAACTGTACATACAGCAACAGGCATTTGTCAAACAGATACTTCTGTCTGCTTGCTAACAAGCAGACAGCAGGATCTGTTTGACAGCAGTGTGTACAGTTTTGAGGTGTGCCAACCCCGTTGTGTGTTTAAATTATAAGGTGAGGTAAATTCAGTCCAAAACCCAACTATAAATATATGGCTAAATGATGGTTTTTTTTGGCAATGGAAAAACTACATGTTTCGGCCCATAGCGGCCATCTTCAGGTTTTGACAACTTTCTTGTTAAAAGAGTTTTATGTAATATGTCTAAACCGCGTGGTGATGTTGAGATCTCATCATCATTTTACGTGCTATGTTAAGATAAATTTGGTGGGATGTCTATTGGGTTAATGAATTTGTAGGTAGCTGGGTGTGGATTTTACCGGTTGGGTAGGTGTAGGGTTAGGAGGAAACTGTTATTGCAGGTGTGGTATCTTAATGCTCCTATGTTGGGGGTGGGGTGGTTTTTGCTGGATTGGTTAATCTGACATCTCCTTATTCTTCGGAACTTTTTGTTCTCACCAGGGGTTGGTCTGTCTCCAGGGTGTTGCTATGTGTACGTGTGCGTAGGCTTGGCGCATTTGGTTTTATGGAAGTGGTTTTGGTTGTCCAAACCTGAGGATGACCGCTATAGGCCGAAACATGTATTTTTTACATTGCTAATAAACACCATCATTTAGCCATATATTTATAGTTGTGTTTTTGACTGAATTTACCTCACCTTATATGTATGTACAGTCTTGAACTCCTGATGATGGACGGAAAGACCGTCCGAAACATGTAGAGTGTCATTCCAAAATAAAATAAATTTGATACATTGGTGCATCTAGTTGGTTTTACTATAGAAATTATACTACGGTCCACGGCCCTGTGTACGTCAAATAAATATATTCTGTAACATGCATTTATCATGTACGGCAGTAATAGAATACAGAAATAAAATGTTTATAGTAGAATTTCATTAAAATTATATTTATTTTATTTTATTATAAATAGGCTTGAACTGTTTTTGTTGCATTACAACCAGCAAATGCACAATTACAATGACAACCTTACATATCAAAACAGTATCTTTTTATGTAATATATACTGCTGCATGTTTCGACATTTGTGTGTCATTATCAGGGAGTCGTAAATTTGGCAATGCACAAATGTAAAACTCCCTGATGGTGACACATAAATGTCGAAACATGTAGCAGTATATATTATATAAAAAGATATTGTTGTGGTATATATATATATATATATATATAAGGCTGTAATATTAATTTTGCATTTTTTTTTGTTTGAAATAAAACAATCACAAAAAATGCACGGTGCAGGCAACAAAATAAATAAAACATGTACAGTTTTTCTTCTGTTGATGAATGTGACTTAAGCTATTTTTCCATCCTTTACATATTCTGACATAAATTAGCTTTATTCTCTTTTTGACGTACGTTTTAAAATAATTTGATATCTCTTGACTAATAGTGCTTAGACGAACGAATTGGGCGTAAGAAACATTACAAAGAACGCACAGAATCTGCCTTCCATTTTCCGAATTCAAGATGAACTGTCAAATAATGTGCGCGGGAGTCGCTATACCGCAGTCGGTGTACAGACTGGGGAACGTGCCGGAATGCCCGGACTTCGATTCCGAGCAAGGTCAAGAGATTTTTCTCTCCTTCGAAACGTCCAGGCCTTTTCTTGGGGGGGGGGGCCACACAGCCACCTGTTTAAAGGGTACCTAGCGCGAAGGTTGAGAATGAATGGAGGTGTACCTTTCCTCCCCCCCCATATGACGTAGACATGGATAACTTTATTTTTTGTCAGATTTTCCATCGACATTTCGTATTTTACTATATTTTATGTTGGAAGTCCAAACATAATTGACGCGTCAGGAAACATACGGAATTCTGATTTCAGGAATCTACTAGGTTGCCCAAAAATTTTTTTGAGCTCGAGAGAACTGTCATATCGCCTTTCTGACATGAACCTTTGGAATTTAATTTAACGTCCAATCGTAATTAACGCTGATATCGGGAGTCAGTCGAAGGTAACTGTAGTTAATTTGTGGTAAAGCACAGACAATGGATTGAATGATTTAATTAGTTTTTTTTGTAACCGTAGTCGAAACGTTGCTATTGGCACTGTATTAACCGTAATGAATTTTGTGCTATAAAAAGATCTCCCAGTATCCGCGCGGTCTAAGGCGTGGGTCTGCGACCGGTCGGATGCTGGGATTGCGAGTTCGAATCTCGCCCGGGGCATGGATATCTCTCAGTTGTGAGTGTTGTGTGTTGTCAGGGTAGAGGTCTCTGCGTGGGGCTGATCACTCGCCCAGAGGAGTCCTACCGACCATGGTGTGACTGAGTGTGATCGTGGAGCCTCGAAAATGAGGAGTTCCTGGCCCACTCTATTTCTGCTGGGCGATGGAAGTGATAGGAATTTATATGGTGGAGGGTACCATAAATTGAGTAGTACTGAGGAAAATACATCGTAATTCTAAAACCACAAATTTGTGTGCCAAAATGAACTGGTCACAGCAATACGTTTCTTATATCCTGTTATGTCGCACGAATTTAACTCCATTGTGTTTACAGTTTTGTGGTTATTGTTCATACCTGTATTTTCTTTAATTCAATACATTAACCAACAAAATGCACTAGGTAAAATACAATGAAACACAAATCGTAAAACGTACCTCATGTTACGTGCCAACACCTGCATGTTTCGGAACCAAGGTGCCATCTTCAGGGAGTCTAATAACAAGAGAGTCAAAAAGTAAGCTGCATTTGTTCTACAAAGATTCTACTTTGTATTCTTATACAGGGTGATCAAAAAGTCTCTGTGCACCTGACTCAGTGTATTCTAACAGTCCTCACACAACTGATTATTTGAAGATGGCCATCACAGAATACGAATTCGGAATGCGGACCATAATATACTGAACACGGTCTTCGAGAACACAGTTCGGCGTGCCAATAAATGTCCGGAGACTGGCGGGGGGCACTCCGAACATTACTTGTAACTGTCTTTATTGTACTCATCTGGTGCATAGAGACTTTTTGATCACCCTGTAGTTGTAAATAGCATTTGCTTGTTGGTCATCTGTGAATTTTATGTTATTCCTACCGCGTTGGACTTTACGATGCTTTTTTGTTATTTGACTCACTGAAGATGACTTCTTGGTGCTGAAACATGTGTGAGTTGGCACTTAACATGAAGCGTGTTTTATGATTTTGTATTTTATTGCATTCGAGGTAGTGCATTTTGGTGGTTAATATATTGGACTGCTCTTTGAAGTTTACATGTAAACTCCAGGAAACTGCGCTCGGAAGTCTCACACTGCTATTACAGCTATACGCCATTTATATATTACAGATTACATTTCAAACATTTTTGTACCTGTTATTTATATTATTCATATAGACTTATTCCTCTTTACATTTAAGCATTCATTTTTAGTTTTTCCACGTCTCAGATGATTAGTACTTGCCCTTTCATGACTAAGGCTCAAGCTGGATCCCAGGCCACTTCATATGGGATTTTTGCTGAACCAAATTGTCACTGGGAAAGTTATTTTCCCCCAGAGTTCTTCTGTTTCCCCCTGTCAGTATATCTGGCACTTGATAACGTCACTAAATGAAACTTTTTTCTTTTACCTTTATCTTCTGGCCTTTAAATTTCCAATGTTCCTACTGACAGCTTGAGTTACTTTCGTTTTAAATGCTAATTCCTGCACCTGAGTGGGACAGCATCTTCCCTTTCATCCATAAAGCTTTGCATTTAATAGGAAATGAGCAGCCCGTTTGGCCGATTATGGAAGCTTCTTAAACGTCGGTAATGTCAAATACCATATCTAAACTCTATCGTCTCCAACCAACTTTCCTTTACAGCTCAATATATGGTCCCTGTCTTCATCTCCTCTGCATATAGAGCATGTCACCTATTTAAGGTTTCCCCTTTCCCATATACAAGTGTGTATTTTTGTACATGGGCCCTGCTAATTGTCGGTCTATATTGTTCAGTGTCTCAGGTATTTGTAGCATGTACCAACTTCCATCTCGTACCTTTCATTGTCAGAATTAGTTTTACTTGTTCCTGTCAATACTTTCCGTTCTGCAAAATGCCGATGTACATTCTTTCCAATTGCTAATTTTTTTCTCATACCCCTGTAGCTACCTTTTGCATTTTGCTGCCCCGCTGTCAGCCCTTTTGGTTTTGCCCAGTGTATAGAGGTAAAATATTTTATTTCAGTTTCAAATGATTTTCCCCTCGTAATCGGTTCGTTCCTGTTAATCAACGCAAGCGGCACTCCGTTCAGTCACATGTGCTCCCTGTTACGTCACACAAACTCGTTCGATTCTCCCTCTTCTTGCCAGCCATCTTCAAATCTAAATTTTTAGGCGTTTTCTCCTACAAAAATTGCGAAAAGTGACCATTCGATTCGTCATGTCTGTCTCTTCGTCTGTACATCTATCTCTCTACTTGTTCTTTAACTTCTCTGGCCGTTCGTCCGTCTTTCCGTCCGTCTGTAACTCCATATAGCACAATTCGGCTCCCACTGAATACATTTCCTTGAATTTTGACGTTTTGCTGATCTGCATTTCAATATATTTATCTCAGTAATTAACCAACTTGATGCACAAAATTTTTGTTTTACAATAAGTTTATTTCATGCCTCTATATGTTTTGAGCACATGTGCTCAAAACATATAGAGGCATGAAATAAACTTATTGTAAAACAAAAATTTTGTGCATCAAGTTGGTTAATTACTGAGATAAATATATTGAAATGCAGATCAGCAAAACGTCAAAATTCAAGGAAATGTATTCAGTGGGAGCCGAATTGTGCTATATGGAGTTACAGACGGACGGAAAGACGGACGAACGGCCAGAGAAGTTAAAGAACAAGTAGAGAGATAGATGTACAGACGAAGAGACAGACATGACGAATCGAATGGTCACTTTTCGCAATTTTTGTAGGAGAAAACGCCTAAAAATTTAGATTTGAAGATGGCTGGCAAGAAGAGGGAGAATCGAACGAGTTTGTGTGACGTAACAGGGAGCACATGTGACTGAACGGAGTGCCGCTTGCGTTGATTAACAGGAACGAACCGATTACGAGGGGAAAATCATTTGAAACTGAAATAAAATATTTTACCTCTATACACTGGGCAAAACCAAAAGGGCTGACAGCGGGGCAGCAAAATGCAAAAGGTAGCTACAGGGGTATGAGAAAAAAATTAGCAATTGGAAAGAATGTACATCGGCATTTTGCAGAACGGAAAGTATTGACAGGAACAAGTAAAACTAATTCTGACAATGAAAGGTACGAGATGGAAGTTGGTACATGCTACAAATACCTGAGACACTGAACAATATAGACCGACAATTAGCAGGGCCCATGTACAAAAATACACACTTGTATATGGGAAAGGGGAAACCTTAAATAGGTGACATGCTCTATATGCAGAGGAGATGAAGACAGGGACCATATATTGAGCTGTAAAGGAAAGTTGGTTGGAGACGATAGAGTTTAGATATGGTATTTGACATTACCGACGTTTAAGAAGCTTCCATAATCGGCCAAACGGGCTGCTCATTTCCTATTAAATGCAAAGCTTTATGGATGAAAGGGAAGATGCTGTCCCACTCAGGTGCAGGAATTAGCATTTAAAACGAAAGTAACTCAAGCTGTCAGTAGGAACATTGGAAATTTAAAGGCCAGAAGATAAAGGTAAAAGAAAAAAGTTTCATTTAGTGACGTTATCAAGTGCCAGATATACTGACAGGGGGAAACAGAAGAACTCTGGGGGAAAATAACTTTCCCAGTGACAATTTGGTTCAGCAAAAATCCCATATGAAGTGGCCTGGGATCCAGCTTGAGCCTTAGTCATGAAAGGGCAAGTACTAATCATCTGAGACGTGGAAAAACTAAAAATGAATGCTTAAATGTAAAGAGGAATAAGTCTATATGAATAATATAAATAACAGGTACAAAAATGTTTGAAATGTAATCTGTAATATATAAATGGCGTATAGCTGTAATAGCAGTGTGAGACTTCCGAGCGCAGTTTCCTGGAGTTTACATGTAAACTTCAAAGAGCAGTCCAATATATTAACCACCAAAATGCACTACCTCGAATGCAATAAAATACAAAATCATAAAACACGCTTCATGTTAAGTGCCAACTCACACATGTTTCAGCACCAAGAAGTCATCTTCAGTGAGTCAAATAACAAAAAAGCATCGTAAAGTCCAACGCGGTAGGAATAACATAAAATTCACAGATGACCAACAAGCAAATGCTATTTACAACTACAGGGTGATCAAAAAGTCTCTATGCACCAGATGAGTACAATAAAGACAGTTACAAGTAATGTTCGGAGTGCCCCCCGCCAGTCTCCGGACATTTATTGGCACGCCGAACTGTGTTCTCGAAGACCGTGTTCAGTATATTATGGTCCGCATTCCGAATTCGTATTCTGTGATGGCCATCTTCAAATAATCAGTTGTGTGAGGACTGTTAGAATACACTGAGTCAGGTGCACAGAGACTTTTTGATCACCCTGTATAAGAATACAAAGTAGAATCTTTGTAGAACAAATGCAGCTTACTTTTTGACTCTCTTGTTATTAGACTCCCTGAAGATGGCACCTTGGTTCCGAAACATGCAGGTGTTGGCACGTAACATGAGGTACGTTTTACGATTTGTGTTTCATTGTATTTTACCTAGTGCATTTTGTTGGTTAATGTATTGAATTAAAGAAAATACAGGTATGAACAATAACCACAAAACTGTAAACACAATGGAGTTAAATTCGTGCGACATAACAGGATATAAGAAACGTATTGCTGTGACCAGTTCATTTTGGCACACAAATTTGTGGTTTTAGAATTACGATGTATTTTCCTCAGTACTACTCAATTTATGGTACCCTCCACCATATAAATTCCTATCACTTCCATCGCCCAGCAGAAATAGAGTGGGCCAGGAACTCCTCATTTTCGAGGCTCCACGATCACACTCAGTCACACCATGGTCGGTAGGACTCCTCTGGGCGAGTGATCAGCCCCACGCAGAGACCTCTACCCTGACAACACACAACACTCACAACTGAGAGATATCCATGCCCCGGGCGAGATTCGAACTCGCAATCCCAGCATCCGACCGGTCGCAGACCCACGCCTTAGACCGCGCGGATACTGGGAGATCTTTTTATAGCACAAAATTCATTACGGTTAATACAGTGCCAATAGCAACGTTTCGACTACGGTTACAAAAAAAACTAATTAAATCATTCAATCCATTGTCTGTGCTTTACCACAAATTAACTACAGTTACCTTCGACTGACTCCCGATATCAGCGTTAATTACGATTGGACGTTAAATTAAATTCCAAAGGTTCATGTCAGAAAGGCGATATGACAGTTCTCTCGAGCTCAAAAAAATTTTTGGGCAACCTAGTAGATTCCTGAAATCAGAATTCCGTATGTTTCCTGACGCGTCAATTATGTTTGGACTTCCAACATAAAATATAGTAAAATACGAAATGTCGATGGAAAATCTGACAAAAAATAAAGTTATCCATGTCTACGTCATATGGGGGGGGAGGAAAGGTACACCTCCATTCATTCTCAACCTTCGCGCTAGGTACCCTTTAAACAGGTGGCTGTGTGGCCCCCCCCCCCAAGAAAAGGCCTGGACGTTTCGAAGGAGAGAAAAATCTCTTGACCTTGCTCGGAATCGAAGTCCGGGCATTCCGGCACGTTCCCCAGTCTGTACACCGACTGCGGTATAGCGACTCCCGCGCACATTATTTGACAGTTCATCTTGAATTCGGAAAATGGAAGGCAGATTCTGTGCGTTCTTTGTAATGTTTCTTACGCCCAATTCGTTCGTCTAAGCACTATTAGTCAAGAGATATCAAATTATTTTAAAACGTACGTCAAAAAGAGAATAAAGCTAATTTATGTCAGAATATGTAAAGGATGGAAAAATAGCTTAAGTCACATTCATCAACAGAAGAAAAACTGTACATGTTTTATTTATTTTGTTGCCTGCACCGTGCATTTTTTGTGATTGTTTTATTTCAAACAAAAAAAAATGCAAAATTAATATTACAGCCTTATATATATATATATATATATATACCACAACAATATCTTTTTATATAATATATACTGCTACATGTTTCGACATTTATGTGTCACCATCAGGGAGTTTTACATTTGTGCATTGCCAAATTTACGACTCCCTGATAATGACACACAAATGTCGAAACATGCAGCAGTATATATTACATAAAAAGATACTGTTTTGATATGTAAGGTTGTCATTGTAATTGTGCATTTGCTGGTTGTAATGCAACAAAAACAGTTCAAGCCTATTTATAATAAAATAAAATAAATATAATTTTAATGAAATTCTACTATAAACATTTTATTTCTGTATTCTATTACTGCCGTACATGATAAATGCATGTTACAGAATATATTTATTTGACGTACACAGGGCCGTGGACCGTAGTATAATTTCTATAGTAAAACCAACTAGATGCACCAATGTATCAAATTTATTTTATTTTGGAATGACACTCTACATGTTTCGGACGGTCTTTCCGTCCATCATCAGGAGTTCAAGACTGTACATACATATAAGGTGAGGTAAATTCAGTCAAAAACACAACTATAAATATATGGCTAAATGATGGTGTTTATTAGCAATGTAAAAAATACATGTTTCGGCCTATAGCGGTCATCCTCAGGTTTGGACAACCAAAACCACTTCCATAAAACCAAATGCGCCAAGCCTACGCACACGTACACATAGCAACACCCTGGAGACAGACCAACCCCTGGTGAGAACAAAAAGTTCCGAAGAATAAGGAGATGTCAGATTAACCAATCCAGCAAAAACCACCCCACCCCCAACATAGGAGCATTAAGATACCACACCTGCAATAACAGTTTCCTCCTAACCCTACACCTACCCAACCGGTAAAATCCACACCCAGCTACCTACAAATTCATTAACCCAATAGACATCCCACCAAATTTATCTTAACATAGCACGTAAAATGATGATGAGATCTCAACATCACCACGCGGTTTAGACATATTACATAAAACTCTTTTAACAAGAAAGTTGTCAAAACCTGAAGATGGCCGCTATGGGCCGAAACATGTAGTTTTTCCATTGCCAAAAAAAACCATCATTTAGCCATATATTTATAGTTGGGTTTTGGACTGAATTTACCTCACCTTATAATTTAAACACACAACGGGGTTGGCACACCTCAAAACTGTACACACTGCTGTCAAACAGATCCTGCTGTCTGCTTGTTAGCAAGCAGACAGAAGTATCTGTTTGACAAATGCCTGTTGCTGTATGTACAGTTTTGAACTCCTGATGATGGACGGAAACATCGTCCGAAACATGTAGAGTGTCATTCCAAAATAAAATGAATTTGATACACTGATGCATCTAGTTCAGTGTTTCTCAACCGCCGGACCGCGGCCCGGTACCGGGCCCTGGCATCAATTATACCGGGCCGCGAGAGGTTCTCCTAGAATTTGTCATTTCAGTTTTCTAAGAATTTTTCAGAAATAAATATTTTATAGTGGAAATATTCTGAGGAGAATAACATTCGTGAATATGTCGAAAAGCTCAGACCCAGATGTTGGCCTGAGGAAACTACAGTATGCCGCAAGATTTCATTAGTCAATTGACTGATAACTAATTTAAATGTAATTTTATATTTGTGAACACTCCACAATCTACACATAAATGTACTAATCCTCTTTATGATTATGCCATAATTAATTATCAATACTTATGTTAGTTTAATGCATGAACTTTGAAAAAAACTGGAAAGGTATTTACCAGTAAATCTTTTGGGACCTGGCCCTCGTCTTATGACAAAATAATTTACCGAGCCGCGGTCTCACAAAGGTTGAGAAACACTGCTCTAGTTGGTTTTACTATATGGATATATTTATTATTTTAGTAGAATTGGAGTCACGTAACAAATATGACTGAATATGTTAATAAAAATCCAACCAGATACAACAGTATGCAGATATTTATTCACTGCAAAGTCACTGTACATTTACATTCATTTAAAATACCAACGCATGCACCTTGTGTTTAAAATACTGTAAAACCTTATTTGGTTAAAACACTTTAAAAACATTCATTAGTCTCCAACATGTTTCGGTTGCTATTTTTCAACCATCATCAGGGAGCCTCAAAGTTCTGCTAAAGTTACTTATTTGCGTT
>Ga0123352_10018300_pt1 | contig 11172 bp, 6 predicted proteins | sample TergutLab28metaG_FD_89700 | JGI IMG/M metagenome (GOLD analysis project Ga0123352, IMG submission 89700) | Labiotermes labralis P1 segment gut microbial communities from Petit-Saut dam, French Guiana - Lab288 P1 | ecosystem: Host-associated > Arthropoda: Insects > Digestive system > Gut ... | reverse complement strand
TTAGGGCTTCAGTGTGGAATGTGATAAATTGTAACAGACAGTATCTGAGTACCCACGACAGTAGACGTACAGTACATTAGGGTTTTAGCGTGGAATGTGATGGATTGTAACAGACAGTATCTGGGTACCCACGGCAATAGGCGTACAGTACATTAGGGCTTCAGTGTGGAATGTGATGAATTGTAACAGAAAATATCTGAGTACCCACGACAGTAGACGTAGAGTACATTAGGGCTTCAGTGTGGAATGTGATGAATTGTAAGAGACAGTATCTGAGTAACCACGGCAGTAGAAGTACAGTACTTTAGGGTTTCAGTGTGGAATGTGTTGAAATGTAAAAGACAGTGCCTGAGTACCCACGGCAGTAGACGTACAGTACAGCAGGGCTTCAAATCTATTACAGAATATTCAGCAAACAGCCCACTGGATCAGTTTTGTCCTTTCTTGTGCTAAAGGACCTTCCCAGCCACACAGCATACAGTGCTCCACAGCAAACTCTATCAGTTCAGAATGTGTGTCCTCACACAAGCCCATATAACCTAGCAAAGTTTTTTAATGTCCATGAGATCTCCGCCTTCTGTTGCGATATGTTTACGACTGTGCGTCAGACGGCACAGCATGCCGAGTCGTCGTCCTGTCGTATCGTGCCGTCGTGAACATATCGTTATCCTGTCGTCTGTAGTGTGCGAGGTCACACGTGAAACACAAGGAAGAGCTGTAAACTTATCGTATCAGCATCTTATCCCCATCGTATCGTGCGTGGTGTCCAAAGTGAGAGTTCACAAGAAGTACTCCAAATCTACGACATGCAGGGTCAAAACGAGCCGTCAGTGAGATGGAGTTCGTATGTTAGCGAGTTGAAAGTAAATGACTGGCGATAGTTGTCAGATAAAATAATGCCCCCTTATAGTACACCGTAATACGCATTACACGTAAGACGGTAAACAGCTTTTTTGGAACAAGAAACAGGACAGTAGGACCTTCTAACAAAATGCTGTGACTGAAAATTACTGCCTTTGTCTGCAGACAACAGAACAGAGCTCAGCGAGTTACGTTTGCTGTCACCACGCGTTTTAAGCCGTTACAAAATGTGTACAAACGCATCGAAATCAAGATGCTGCGACACAAAGCCAAACAAAACTGTGAATGTAAGGCGAAGTGTCAACCGCACTGCCCTCCAATGACTTGTGCCTGCAACACTTCAGCGTCGGAATGAAATTCTGGGCGCAGACAGTGTTCTTGTTTAGCTAACTACATCAGTGGAGCAGAGGCCTTCTTGAGAAGTTAACAGTTCCTTACCTAAAATGAAATCCCCGCGTTTCATGAAACCCAAAGGTTCATCACCGCCTTCAAAAGCGTCAGCCACTTGTCCCTATCCTGAGCCAGAGTAGTCCATTTAACGACTCCGTATTACTTGCGACCCATTTTAATATCATCCTGCCATCTACATCTGAGTCTTCCAAGTGATATCTTTCCTTCACACTTCCCACCAAAACCGTGTGTGCATATCTCTTTTCCCCGTACGTGGCACACGCCCCACGTGTCACATTCTCCCTAATTTGAGCCCCCTAATAATATTCGGTGACCAATACAAATCATGCTGCTGCTCATTATGCATTTTTCTCCAGTCTCCTGTTCTTATTCTTTATGAGGATACGCGGTGGCCCAGTTGGCTAAGGCACTGCGATAGAAGCCGAAAAGTCGCGGGTTCGATTCTCGATGGCGTCTTTGGAATTTTTTATTGACTTAATCCTTACGGCCGCACAATGGCCCTGGGGTCGACTCAGCCTCTACTATTACCTGCGGGGTAAAGGCGGCCGGTGCTGACCTAACCGGTTACCTTCATGTGCCGGCTGTCATGAAATCTTGGAGCCTTAGTCTCCTGGTACCCTCAGGGCCTGTCCACGGATTGCTTTCCTTGACCTTTTTAATGTTAATTTTTGTCTGCATGTGATTTAAACCAGACCTACACCGGGGTTGTCGGAACGCATACATTTACGCTAAATTCCAAACCCGGCAAGAGTGTCAGACCACGCGTAACCGACTCACCCAGCGTCGCCCATTGCTGTTGACAATCACCAATGGAGTCCTGGTCGACTTAACAGACCTTGCCACAAACACAACATCGGCACACGTGGCGGTGCATGGGACAGTTGAGGTGTCGATTCACTCATCCTTAACCTCGGCACTAGACGGACGACAGCAATCAGTTTCTCCCACCCGTGGAAAGATTCCCCCCCCCCTCCTCCTCCACCCCCGTTACCCATTAAACACGAGACTGGTAGGGCCCAAAAGCTGGCCCGGACATTTTGGAGAAGATTAAGATCTGTTGCATCCACCAGGAATCGAAACCCGGACTTCCAGCCAGCAGCCTAGTCACTATACTGCATGAGCTATAACCTCACGCCACATAGCAGTGTGTGCGTTGCGATGCTGTTGTTCCGTCCGTCTTTAAATAGCACACAGCGACCTTGTGTCTACGGGCCGCAGGTACGCCATGTCTGCACAGTCTGCGTACTATGAGATATAATGGCACGCCTTCCAGTGCTCCAGTAAAACACTTAATGCCGTTTTCAGCAGTTTGATCAGCAGAAGAAAATATTTCAATCGAAAATTCAAGTCTTCGGGATATGATGCTACGTCACTTGGCGTGCAGTCCGACGTTTTGAACGATTCTGGTGCCTTCTTGGACTGCTCAGTTCTAAAGATGAAGGCACTACAATCCTTCGAGCCGTCGGGAACCACTCGCCCAGATACACGGCGTCACATCCCGGACAGAATTTCTTCAGCAACTCCGCTGTAAGAACCTGACATTTCACACTTCAGCGGCTGTTTTCGATCTATTAGAGACACGTATGAAGAGATATAATTCACAGTAAGAACGTGGACAATTTCAGAACGAAAGAATTACTTAGTAGTGAAGCTGTTTTGCTGGCACAGGGGCAACTCGCTAACTCATCAGTCCACCACACAACAGGTAGGAAACGCCAGAGACATCTAGCGCATGAACGGCGATACTCCATACGTGTCATACAAAAATAAGTGGGGGAGCTTGTTTGTTCAACCTTGACGAAAAATTCCATACTGGCCGCACATTTACAGTTTCAGTTCAGTATGGTCACAGCTGCAAAATATTACGTTACTTTTCGGCACCGAAAGCACCAAATTTATTTATGTCGCCACGTTCGGTACGACAGCTTATGTGTACCAACGGCGCACGATTATGGAAACATCAATACAGTGTCACGTAGTGTTGCTGCATTGTATCTGAGACAGTGACACCGAGATCGATATAACCTCCCAGAAATGAATTCACAAACTACGATATTCGACAACGCTGATCAACGCAAGCATAAGGAGAAGTGAATTCAAAACACAGCCTGCTGCTATTGGCAGTACGTACCGTCACGTTGCTTGTCTTTGTGACATCGTCCGCCAGTCGACTGCCACGCGGTTTCCACCCGCGGATAATTATAAATTCAAGCCACACCTAAATCGAACGGGCGTAGCGGGATGAGCTTATGGTCTCCACTTCCATTTTTGGCGCATTTGCAAAACTGCGAAAAGCGACTATTAACTTTCGTCATGTCGGTCCGTCCGTCCGCACGAAACAACTCGCCTCCCACTGGACGGATTTTCATGAAATTTGATATCATTCGAAAATCTGTCTAGAAGTTTCAAGTTTCATTAAAATCTGAGAAGAAAACTGGGTACCTTACATGAAGACCAATATACATTTATGATCCTATCGCGCTCAGTTCCCCTTTAGAATGAGAAATGTTTCAGGCAAAAGATATAGAGAAAATCAAAACACACATTTTATGTTCAATAACATTCAACAACTCTACTTGCTGCCCACACAGTGTATTTATGTGTTTTGTGTGGATCTCAGAACAAACATCGATTATTTCCTTGTACAGCATTAACTGACTGGTTTTTATAACCGAGACGGAGTGTGTTTCTGCGCGGTACGGACTGAATGTTTCAATATAATTCACGTTCAGTCTAGTAGCTACAGCATCCCGGGTACAGTGAAGACAATAAACTTTTTCCGCCAACGCAGTCACAGCAGCATGTCACGGCAAAAATGCCAGAGCGCTCACAATTGCGGCTTTGATGAGCCTATGTTTCAGAGAGATCAGTCTGCTATTGCTAGGTTGATCGTCATTGCAGCTTTTAAAGCTCTGATAGAGGGCAGCAGCGTCGGCCGGGACGGTCAAACCATTGTTTATCGCAGCTGGGGACGAGCCTAGTCAACCAACCAGCCCCGTTTCGTTAAAACCCGACCATTTCTATGATGAGAGGGGAACGCAAGCGAGTCTCTGGCAGCTTTATCCCAGACAAGGCGTTTTCCCACTTGCGCCTGCAACGAACGTCATGACAATTTCGTCACAGCCCAAGGCTTTCGGGTCACACGGCCCGAACATACACGAAGTGCTCACCTACGAAAGATAATGCCATGCCAACCAAAACCGAATAGTTCCGACATATTCCGACGAAAAATGCGAAATACGAAGATGCACGAAAATATCCGAGCTGTACAAGAATATTTCGGGCGACACAGACAAACAAGCAACGGAAATAGTTAGATACTGGCCGTGCCGAGCTGGGCATAGCCGTGCCGTGGTATGGGGGCCTTGGAAAGCTATGCCGCAACGAGCGAAGCAAAATGTAGGTTGGCCGAGGAAGCACGAAACCCAGCCGATGTTTGTTCGTGTTAAAGCTGGGTATGAACCGTGTCGCACCGATGGGAGCCTAACGGACCAGTCTGGTGTTTGCTAGTTCATGCGGGGTGCGAGGGGTGCATGATGTGGAAGCGAGGAGGCGACCCGAGTGGCTGATGCCCGAACTGAAATTCAGTAAGGCGACTGCATGGCGCTTCGAGAAGACGGCTGTGTGGTTGTGTCATGGTGCAGCCGGCTGTAAGAGGCGGCTATGGCTTCTGGCTGACTTGAACGACAATGTGGTGTGACATTCAGGTAAGGATACACGTCGATTTTATTCTTGTGATTTTGTTTGTCAGAAATGCGGTTTTGTTGAAATTTGTTTCGTTACCAACTGCTGTTTTTTTTAGCTGTGAATGCTGTGTCATATCCAGACTCATATGTAGGTTACTTACTGTGGCAGCCCGTGTTGGTATATGACATACGTGATTCTTGTTTGGTTGCTACCAATTTAAGATTTCTCGCTTGGTGTATGTACCGAAGTATGTAAGACGTACATTTTCGTTGGGGGTCAACAGAGAAGGGATATGTCCATCGGGGAAATGCCGAAACACGCAAGTTGAGAAGTACATTGCGGTGGTTAAGCATTTGTTGTCATTTCTTGCGGTCACATGCTTCCCGAGGGTGGGGGGAGTGACGACGTTGTCCGCATGTGTTTCATCGTTTTGAATTTGAGCGGGTCTTCACAGCAATGCAAGGGGTGGGGCAGAGAGGAATGCACATCGTTTTCCCCTCTTCCTGGCTTGCTTTGCTTGCCGCTCTTGACTACTGCCCCACGGGATAGGGAAGGGGAATTGTTATCATCCAGTTCCTCCCCCCACTTTTCTTCTTTCTCCGTCTCTCTCTCTCCCGAAACCTGGCAAGTCACATCCTAAACTTCTACTCCGTTCTCACCACCTTGCATTCCTACTACTGCGGTTGTCATGGTAACGTTTGAAACGCGTGCAAACTTGTATTCTAACCTATTCAGCCATCACTGGCACCCTGTCAGGTGATGAACACAAGTTGGAGACGACTCCTGTGTATATTCCGAGATACGGACACAGTATTTTTAAAGTTCAAATACAGACTTTTAAAATTGCATAAATCTGACCGCAAGGTAGTTTTGTTTTCATCTAAACCAAATTACATGTACAGAATCGTGAAGTTTTGCATAAACCTAGCAGTGAACCTTCTCGCTTCTGTAGCTCACAAGATTTTCGAGGGAGAGTGAGCATGGGAATTGGCAGCGGACGAACCTTGGAACGGGAAAAGCGGACATGAGAAAACACTGCTTACGAAACGAAGCTGAGATTTGTGAGACTGCATTTGGCGTTATGTATATTGCATAAAAAGCCGCTATGGAACTAACGCCAAATCGCATTGTAACTCACAAACACTCGGTGGTCGGCCCTCTAGATTACCGTCCTTATGAACCACCAATTTTCCGCGCAAATGTTGTAAGGATTGCAGTCTGTGTTCGAGCACTTAGCGTAATATCTAGACGGGGAGGCAGGACGCAGCTTGAATAAAATTCGTATCGTATTTGTTATAGTGGTGAAAATGAAACGCTTTGGTATGTGCCTTCTTTCAGATTAGTCTTTCGGTGCCCTTCGTCTCACGCCAGGTTGCGTGAATATGGCTTTGCTAAACGTACTGTTTGTACTTGACAGCTGGGATCGTTTTAACCCATTAGAGCCCAGTGGTTACTATATGTACTGTCGGGTTTAACATTCACAATTATACGTTCTGCCCACACAGTGTATTTAGGTGTTTTGTGTGGATCTGAGAACAAACAGCGATTATTTCCCTATACAACATTAACTGACTGGTTTTTATAACCGAGACGGAGTGTTTACTGCGCGGTACGGACTGGAAGTTTAAATACAGTTCGGCTTAATTCCAATCTTTTAATGGTTAAACACGATAAACAACTGCCTCTTCTCCCTCCCTCTCTCTCTCTCTCTCTACAGTGTCAAACAAGGTCACAAGGATCCATGCCGTACCACTTCACGTAAAATAATGAATGACTTTCGAAATAAAGTGAACAGAACCCTGGAAAATATTAACAGGGATAACTGCACGCCGTTGGGTCATCTTTTCAGGGTGCCTGGTTAGTGCTGGGATTTGAACCACTTCTTTCTTCCCTTCCTTTGCTCTGCGATGTACCTTTCAAAGCGGTTCGTTTAGGGATGCGCATCTTTGTTTAGCGGTTCTGTGCCTGCGGAATACCAAGACGTGTAACAGGAACAGACGGTGTATTTCGAAACGACAGTAGGCCAGAGAACACCCGCGAGAAGAACCCTTGGATTTTGAAATACTAAGCGGCTATAACATTAATAGTGGCAATACTGTAATAATAATAATAATAATAATAATGCCCTTATATCATTTTCCAAAACTCCATATCCCAGGTGAGTGCACTCCACTCAACGGGATTGTGTACAGCTAATGACAGTTACAAATTACACGTGCTGTGGATCCTTGCACTAAATCCTCAGCCTTAGGTTTTATGCTTTGAATTCTACATATTTTGCGATGGAACACTTTGTAGGTGTTCTTTACGAAGCAGAAGAAAAGCGACTTATGTGGTGAACTCCCTCCCGTCCCTCGGCTGGTATATGCGACTAAACCGCACGTGTTTGCATGAAATGTGCTACGGTATAGAGTTCCTTACCAAAAGTTGTCGAACAGATGTGAGTTCCGCGCAGGTCTGTTCGGTAAACGTCACACCTTGCGGAAGGCAGGTCGTGTTGATCGATTTCGGTGAAATTCAGTTCAGAAGTACTTCAAATAATGCAGTTAAGCAGCAGTGAATTGCGTCAAAATCGGCTTAATGAAGGCCATATTGATTCATGTCCGTATTTTCACACATTTACTGTCGGAGTTTTGTGAAATTTGGTGTGAGGTGTCTGCTTACAATGTTGTTGGGCATTTGTGCGTTTGTGAACATCGGAACAGTTAGGCCCTGCTTTGCTGATGGATATTAATGAAATTATGTTGGCCGGCGTGCCGTGGGGTTACACCATGTGCCTTCTTGTTGCATTCGGCATGCCAGACGCCGAACTGCAGTCTGCAGGCAGCGTACGGCTTCTACCAAGTCACGGCACGGAAGGCAGAACCAGCCATCCTTCTGAATCCACCGCTGTATGTCAGTTGGAGATTCATTGCACCCGCATTTAACAAATGTACCCAGTCGCTGTATGTTTGGATCGAACCGGTTAATTTTAATAACGCTTGCGTCTTGTATCAATAATAATTCTGTTAATAAGATAACTCACCCCGGTTAGATTCCAAAAGCCATCTACCTGATTTTCTCTTCAGGTTTTTCGTCGTTCATTCACCGATACTCTTGGAGTCGTGTCTTTCAGTGGCGTCTTGCGCTGTCATGTGCTTCATAGTTACGGACCTTTGCAACCAGAAGTCAGAGGCAGTAATTTCGTGTACAAATATAGGGCCATTATTTTATCCGACAACTACCAACCGCCATTCCCTCTTTATGGCATGAACTTGGCCCACTCGCCGAACCGCGTACATGCTCCGGCGACAAGTGGCGAACTGTAGTTGTCAGATAAAGTACCAGCCCTGCAGAAGTTACGGTCTGTGGTATGGCCCCTTGTCCCAGTAGTATTATTTTCGAGGCGCGGTGGTTGCAATACCATCCCCGGAAGTGTAAGGTCATGTGTGAGCGAAACATCGTCGGCCGAGCGTCGCATCCGATTTGGTTCATTTTATGACAAAGTAAATGACGTGGCGACGCGGCTTAGTCTGTTAGGTATGTACTGACGTTTCGGAACAACCTTGCTGCCTTAGTGTTCAGGGCGAAACTTTGCATATGGAAAAACGGCTGAACCTAACTGACATCGCATCTCAGTGACATTTATCTAAATGACTTCACGCTGACCTGCACCACTGTTGCAAATTGCGAGACGTGGCGGGGCGATGTTGGTGTCATGCCTGAAAGGAAGGTTGACATTTTCCTTATTTTCTGGATGTAGGCTCAACGCTGGCGGGTAACAGGCGCTTTACCATATCCTGCACTCGTGTGGGTAGTACGTGAACAACCAAAGGAAACCGAACCAACCAGACTCGTGTTCATATAGACAGACACTCATTGCACGTCACGATGCTCCAGTAACAGGCTGCAGTATCAGGTCCTGCCGCACCAAGTCCACTCGAGCTTACCAGTTCCTAACGCCACGGCCACCAAATGACACACATCGGCCTTTGGAATGAACTTAGCGACGTCCTCTAATTTCTCTCCGAAGCTGTTATCAGACACGAGATTACCTGTGAGACGGACAGACGGATGACTTACGCACCGTAGCAACTACAGACGAAAGCCTTAATAGCTCCTTAACTCGCGGAAGTTGAAAACTTTTCTATCCAACCCTTTCCGATTCACGCAAGGGCATTTTGTTCCCTGACTTCTCCCGTTGGTCTGGTAAGAGCAGCGTGTTGATGATACAGACAGGGTAAAAATCGAAGGAGGTCAACTGTGAGAAAAAAAAACGTGTTCCCGTTGCTACTTTTGCCACCACAAATCTCGCATAGACTGACCTGGGATCGAACCCGGGCCTCTGCGGTAGGAGGCCGGCGATAGCTGCATGACCTATGGCTCGGCTGTTGAAAACTAATATCTGTGTACAGTATTTTTATGGATGCAGTCCGTATGGTGCAGTAAACACTTCCTCTCGGTTATTAAAACCAGTTACGTTAATGTTACATAGGAAAATTATGGCTGTTTGTTCTCAGATCCACACAAAACACATGGTGGGCCGGGGTAGCGCAGTCGGTATAAGACTCGCTACGGGCTAGACGGTCCGGGGATCGAATCCCGGTGGGGGGGGCGAGATTTTCCGCACCCGTCCATTCCTGCCGTGGGACCCACCCAGCCTCGTGTGTAGAATGGGTGCTGGGTCTCTTTGCCGGAAGTAAAGCGGCCGGTGCGTGGCGTTGACCACCCACCTTCATCTAGCGCAGAGGTTAAAGAAAGAGTAGAGCTATACCTTCGCTCACCCTGTGGGCCTTTCTGGCCTGTTCTAGGGCGAACGTTGTAACACAAATACATCGTGTGGACAGAATGTTAAACCCTGTGATATATATGGTGACCACTGGCCTTTATTACTCCAACCTGACAACTGTACCGCGCAGGGAACATCGTTGCGAAGCGCCGTTCCTTGCCGTGGACTGGCACAACTATTAGTATTGCCGGACTCTCTCTCCTTTATACCTCCCATCACTTGGCCAGCTGAATCCATTCCACAGAGTAGCCAACGTGTCTTTAAAATTAACCCGACCAGAAGTCGCTGTGCGCCTCTCTGCTGTTGCTTATACCCACAGTGTCATCTACACACAGCTGTGCTATGGGTGCATGTAGTCTTATTTTCATGTGGACACCGTCCAGTCTGGGCCGCACTGGACATGCTACTTACAACTGCTGTGCGGGTGTGTTAGGCTCTTAAACGTGTGGGCTAGTGCAGTGGTTTGCGGAGTCACTGCAAGTGGTCCGCCTGTCCGTGTGTTCACCTATGCATAGAGCGGCTGTGCAGCCAGATAAAGTGACTGATACTCGGTCGCTTGAGCAAGATTTTCGGACTGTGAAAGCTGCATTAGCAGCACCAAACAGGCTGACTATGATAAACATGGCGGCATGTGACGTGTAGCGCGCGCGCGCGCACACACACACACACACATACATGTATGTATTGCTGTGTGGCCCGCGATTTATCTCGGCATTAGGATGGTTACTTCCTACCGACTACCGTATCGTATGAACGTGATGGAGCAAATTCCATCAAGATAAGCTACCGGTTTCTCAGCTGCTCAAGACATACCTTGTATTTTGTGTAAGCCCCAGAGATTCACTGTTTACAGTGCCCAACCTTTTGGCGCTAGCCTAAGCGAAATTAATTCAGTGCGCATCCTCCCGTACTATTTCTTAAAGATCCATTTGAATGTTACCTCCCTTCTACACCTAGGTCTTCCAAGTGGCCTCTTTCCGTCAGTTCCCAGCAACGGACATGGGATAGTCCTCCAACTTGGATGTGAACATCTGACGAAGTGTAACCGTAACGTAACATGTAAAGAACCCAATTCAGTAGTGTTCTGTTGACCGGTGAGGGCAGCCCAGGTGCTGTGACCCGTTTCGACAGCTCCTGACATTGCCGCGAAAGACTTTGCGTTTTATTCCGATAAAGTCTAATATCAATCAAGTACTTGGCAGTGAAGTTTTTAACATTAATTCCAGAATTGTCTGTGAGGGTAAACATGAAAATTAATGTTAACTGTTTCAGGCCCAGTGTTTACGTTATGTACCACCAGATGAAACGTTAGTCTTGTACGTTGGTCCCCCCCCCCCCCCCAGAGTATATTTGGGGGTTTTGAAAAGGGTTAATTTATTGGCTTTTATAATCAAGACGCGGGGTTTACTGCGGGGTACGAACGGGATTTTTAAAACAGATCCAGG
>Ga0123352_10018298_pt1 | contig 11172 bp, 7 predicted proteins | sample TergutLab28metaG_FD_89700 | JGI IMG/M metagenome (GOLD analysis project Ga0123352, IMG submission 89700) | Labiotermes labralis P1 segment gut microbial communities from Petit-Saut dam, French Guiana - Lab288 P1 | ecosystem: Host-associated > Arthropoda: Insects > Digestive system > Gut ... | reverse complement strand
GTGCTGCGCTGGTTCTGCTGGATGTGGTTGGTAGCGGTTGTGGGGCGCTGCGTTGTGGGGTGCGAGCACTGTGAAGGTTACTGTTCGACTGTGCTGTGTTGTGGGGTGCGAGCACATCCAGCAGAACCAGCGCAGCAGTAACACACGTCTTGTTCTCCTTAAGATGGGCATAATGATGCCCGAAACATGTTGAGAAAGTATTGATAATAAACATGTAACTGTTGCCTCTTGTTGGTTTTTCTCTCTCACTTCACAATTTCAACAGTGTGTTGCCGTCTTGTATTTAGTGAATTTTGGTTCAAAACTGGCCCATACTTAGTTTACGAAATTTTCTACGGTACGACGCAGCAGCGCGATTGAAGTCCACACAGCAGTGACTATGTCGGCCCTGTCTGCTGCAAACAGTCTGCACACCCACAGCCGTTGTGCGTGACGTCAGATACAGAACGCAGCACCGAAGCTACGCTCCTTTTTAAAAGAGGTGTACTGCACAGACAGTATATATACAGTGTGTACGTTACAGAACTGTTCCTGTAAACAATATGAATAAATATTGACACTACGGTACAAGTGGAACTGAATAATATGTATATAAATATAGGTGCAGAATAACGGCAGTGAAAAAATTATGAACAAACAAACACAGCGACTTCCGGTAAGCCAATTAAAGCAGTATATGCTTCGTACGGCTATGTTTATATTTTTTGTACAAGTTAGTCAGGTCGGCTGGAGTATAATTCCTTATTTGTTGGACTGGGGAGGGGAGGGGTGAGGGGCAATGGCCAAAAATTTGTCAGTAAGGGGGTGGATGTTTAGAGAGTTGTGCAGGTGGGCAGTGGCGGTACGTCTGGGACGGTTACCGGTGACTCGGAGATATTTAGACTGGAGAACTTGGAGTCTGAGGTAGTTGGAGGAGCATGATACGCGGCTTGTGGTGTGGGGGTGTGTGTGTGTGTTATTGCATGCGACATATAAGCCTCTTATGTCAGGGCTTGATTTCAATTATTCCATATGCAGTCGTACCTTTTGATGTTCATAGGGCCGTGCATCGTAATATTATTTCTATAGTAAACCCAACTAGATGCACCAATTATCAATTTTATTTTATTTTGGAATGACACTCTACATGTTTCGGTCGGTCTTTAGTCCATCATCAGGAGTTCAAGGCTGTGCATACAGCAACAGGCATTTGTCAAACAGTTGCTGCTGAGTACCCGCTAGCAAGCAGACAAATATCCATCCCCCGGCGGGATTCAAACCCACAATCTAATCGAGCGTGCGGCCGTAGACTACGCCTTATAGCGCTCGGTAACCGGGATCGGCCTGATTTTAACAATCGTCTAACTACATTACGTACTGTATGTCACTGTATGTAAAGGGTGGCGCGAAGGTCTGTCTTGGAAGAGACGCGTTAACACGTCCAGGGTGAAGTGACTTTTGCGCCACCCGTTATTTATGTAGAATCTGCATCAGTATAGGTGCAGTGCTTCTTAACCACTTGAGTAAAGAAACTTTGATCGGCCAACACTCAGTAGGTGTCACAACATCATGATCGGTGCCGGGGTGGAATTTTGTGTAGCTTCCGTATCGTGGAGTGGGCCGGGTAGCGTAGCCGGTATAGCGACTCGCTACAGGCTGGATGGTCCGGGGATCGAATCCCGGTGGGGGCGAGATTTTTCGCACCTGTCCAGACCGGCCCTCGGGCCCACCCAGCCTCCTGTACAATGGGTGCCGGCTCTTTCCCGGGGGTAAAGAGCGGCCAGGGCGTGACGCTGACCCCCTCACCCCCTTCTAGTGCCGTAGTCAAGAAAGAGTAGAGCTATACCTCTACTCCCCCTGTGGGCCGTACGGCCTGTACAGAGCCTCAGTGCCTGTACAAGGGTGCACTTTACCTTTTTTTACCTACCGTATCGTGGAACCTCCATTTAGCGCCAGGAAAGCCAGTCTCCGGGTCATTCATTAAGCTGTGACGTCACTGTTCACATCTCTCACACCGAACGTCTTATTGCAGCAGTAACATTTTACCATTAGACGTTGTGCCGCAGTTTGACACGGGTCTAGCCCTTTGAACCTAAATTCTGTGTAAAAAATGTAATAAGGTACAGTTTCACTTTGCACCATGTGAAGGCATATAGAGGGATTGGAGGTATAGCTCCACTGACTCTTAACTTTGGCGGTAGTGAGTGGTCAGCTTCGCGCCCCGTCACTTTACCCCCCGGAACCTGGGTGGGTCTAAGAGCCGGTCTGGACGTTTTGAGAACCGAAAAAGTCTTGCCGCTGCCGACATTCGAACCCCGGACCTTCCAGCTCATACAGTCGCTGCACTGACTGCTGTACCGTATCCTATATTCAGTGTAATCTTCCAATACAAATGGCATCTCCGATGTTCAGAAGTGGTGAAACTGATCTTGTCATCTACTTCCGTGTTTTGGCACGCCTCTCTTAAGTTTAGCATTATTTACGTTCGCAGATTTTGATAGTTTGCTATATCGAATTTCGTTTAGTTGCTCTTTCCTAATTGGCTTATATTTCTTTTTCCCTACTACAATGTTATCACTTCACAGCGCATCTCTTTGGTCTGTCATTGGTGTTCTGTCTGTAAATTGCCCTCAGCAGTATCTGAAGGACAGGAGTCTAGGGTCCGAGATTGTGCTGTAGTAGTAGTAGTAGCAGCAGCAGCAGTAGTATTCTGTCATCATGTCTATGTTTCTTCCTCATAACCCAATTTTCACTGCCGAAGTATGATCAACCTGCCTTTCCCATAATGCTGTGCAGACTTAACAGAGTGGAAGGCTATATGGAAGACCTAGGCGTAGATGGGAGGATAACATAAAAGTGTATCTTAAAGAAATAATATGGGGCGTGGACTGGATTGATCTGGCTGATGACAAGTGTCGGGTTACTTTGAGCGCAGTAGCTAACCTTTTGGTTCCATCGGAATCGTTTAACTGCCGGAAGAACTGTTAGCTTCTGTGAAAGGACTTCGCTCCATGGAGTTAGTTAGTTAGTTGGTTGGTTGGTTTTTGGTTAGTTGTTTGTTTGGTTGTTTGTTGGTTGGTTTGTTAGTCAATTAGTTGGTTAGTTAGTCAGTTAGTTAGTTAGTTAGTCAGTCAGTCAGTCAGCCAGTCTGTCTGTCAATTAGTCGTAACAGATTGCCACTTCTCATGTAATTATTTTCTTATTTTTTCTTAATCCTTTCACTTAGTCTTGTATCTACATGTAAAGTTTTTTTTTTGTATCTTCTTGTATTTCTTAATGTATTTTGCAGTAAAACATTTCGTCCGAAATATTTACAACTGTAATTGTTACCTGTACGAAAACACGCCTCTTCTCCATTACATAAATCTATCACTGAACTGTTTAGGGAAATAGTCACTGTTTATTCTGGTCTCTAAATTCAAGGTCATTTAGTACTGAAGCAGGCCCCATGTCACGTAACCACTGTGTTCAAATTGTCCCTGGCCCGGTAGTACGTACAGAGACAAGACGACACGAAGAGTGGTTAAGAATGTAACTGTCAGTGTTGGGTGCCTCTGCTGCCTGTGGCATCTCGCAGTGGCCGTACACTGAACGCAGCACCACCTGTACAGATGTACGGCGGATTGGACGTTTTCTTTCCTTTACCTCGGAATTAGATGAAGGCACGTGGCCAGATTCATTTTAGACCCCGGGGAGAGAGAAACGTGAACCCAACGACAAGAGGATGGTTGGGTTCCAGAATCGGACTGGACGCTGTTGAAAGCCGGGAAGCGAACCCCTGTACTTCGATCAACAGCCAGTAGCATAGTTATTAGAGACCCACCGATAAAGTTGTCCAGACTGCTAAAATGACAACCGTTTGCAATGCGTGTGTCCATCGCGCTGCTAGAGGCCTGTTGCAGCTTTCTTCGGCGAACTCGTTGTTAGACGTGGGAGCGGTTGGTGTAGCTTCCTCATATTCGTACAAGGTCAGCTTGGCCTTCAGATATGTATGCAAAAATCTAATTTTTCCTTCTCTCGAAGGTGGTTTCCCGGTTTTGTGGCTTCGCGTCGGGAGGGTGCAGGTGGTAACGGCCATGTTACGTACAAGAACTCGGACGGCGGATCACAAGAGCCTTGTGTCGCGATGTGTGATGGTCACGCTGACTGGAGGGGGGTACTGGAGGGGGGTACCCAAGTGACTCAAAGTCGTGCGTGTTTTATCCACTTTCGTAACGACCGCAGACTGATACAGCTCTCATTTCCTTTCGTGTTCGTCCCGCAGTTTCCTTGCTGTGTTTCCCGCGTGGCGTGAAGAAGAAGAAGACTGCATGCAAGTGCAGCACACTGCCGGTCGACTTACTTCTGAACACTTTGTGTTCAGTGTAGCCTGGAACATAGGTCTGCAGGCATATGGCTGCCCGCCTGCGGCACATACCGTGTTGTGCGTGATGATGGTGATTCTAACACACACACGTGTTAATTCCAGCGTGGACATTGCGCACTGCTATCGCAGTGTTGATGATGTATTAGCTGCTGCAGTTATGTAGGGTCCAGTGACCACACACGGCGAATTATTAGCGAAATGTAAACATGCCGGTGGGTTTTTCACAGATGTGTATCGTATTTGGATCCTTAGGATTACTGTACTGTATGTACCGTGAGGTTTAACACAGTATTATTATTATTATTATTACCATTATTGTTATTATCATCCTTGTTATCACCTTTATGACTATGGGGGAGAGGAGAGACGTATACAGGGTTTTGGTGGGGAAATCTGAGGGAAAGAGACCATTTGGGAGACCCAGGCGTAGATGGGAGGATAATATTAAGATGGGTCTTTAAGAAGTGGGATGGGAGCATGGACTGGACAGATCTGGCTCAGAATATAAAGAGGTGGCGGGCTGTTGTGAATGTGGTAATGAACCTTCGGGTTCCATAAAATGCTGTGAATTTCTTGATCAGCTGAAAACTGGTTAGCTTCTCAAAAAGGACTGCTCTGTGGAGTAAGTATCACCTTCATGCACGGTGTTTACAGTTATGTACCTGCAACAAACCGTGTTTCGAGAGTATATAGTGTTGCAGCTGTTCTGTAATATTATTTTCACTTTAGCACTTCCCGCAGTAAGTGTGCAATGCCCAATATGGCTGTTGTTTGTAGTTCCTTAATTTCGTGTTATCCCGGTATGTTGCCCAGGTACTGTCTGAGTGATTCTGAAATGGTTCCAGTCGCCCCTGTTATTACCGATATCACTTTTGCTGTCACGTTCCATATGCGCTGAAGTTCTATTATGAGGTCTTTATAGTTTAAAATCTACTCAGCTTCTTTCTTGATCACTCTTCTGCCGCCAGGAATTCCAACATCTATTAATATGCATGTTTCTTGTTTATTATCACAGATTATGATGTCCGGCTAATGGTTAGGAACAGTTCTGTCTGTTCGCACTTGGTAACCTTACCTTCATGACTCGTTTCGACAGATTTCGGTACGTGGCAATACCACTGTTCGTTGTCTAATTTTACCCCAATTTCCTTGCATATGTTAAAGTGCAGTTCCGCACACCCTGTATCTTGTCTCTTTATGTATTGATATCTTGACAAAATTCGTCATCCTGGTGTGATTATTATTATTATTATTATTATTAATTTCTCCAGCTATGCCAGGTGTTGCCAAGTACACAGATTACGGGCTTCGAGCCAAGTGTCTGCTGGGGGATTGCATCAGAGAATACTGAAATGAGTGTTTAAGCGGGAAGATGGTAAAATGACAAATTAGAAGTTACCACGCTCTTCATCGGGTATTATTATTATCATCATCATCATTATCATCATCTCCTTTATGCAGGGTATTTATACTTATATTCCTGAGACAAACTATATCCCTAGGGAATACAGTGTTGCAGCTATATTCATGGTGCTTATATCGTTAGTTTCAGTGTTGAATCAACTGTATTTTTACATCAGCCGAAGTATGTGTGCAGTGCCCAATATGACTGTTTTATGTAGTTCCTTGACTTCATGTTTTCCTGGTATGTTGATCACGTATTTTCTGAATAACTTTGAAATAGTCCCAGTCGCCCCTATTATTACTGGTATCACCTTTGTTTTTTTGCATTCCACATGCGCTGTATTTCTATTGTAAGGTCTTTATATTTTAGAATCTTCTCGGCCTCTTTTTAATCACATTTCTGTCTCCTGAGATTGCAACGTCTATTAACATACATGTTCCCTTTTCATTATCACGGATTTTAATGTCTGGTTTGTTGTTGGGGACAGTTCTGTCAGTTTGTACTTGTTGGTTCCACAATATGGTTACCTTATTATTATTATTGAGTTCCACCCACTCCGTCTACTGCCGAGGTTAAAGAAAGAGTATAGACTAAACCTCTACCCCCCTATGGACCTTCATGGTCTGTTGCAGAGTGACCTTTACCTTTTTTATTTTGAAAGATTTATTGCACAGACAGTATACACAAGGTGTACAAGGATGAATTACAAAATTGTTCCTGTAACCATTTCAGTAAATATTTACATTGTGGAGCATTGGAAATAAATAATATGTATATAAATATGGGTGTAGATAACGGCAGTGAAAAATGAACAGAAAAAACATTGCGGCTTCTGGTAAGCTAATTAACCTTTTGATGCCTTATGTCAACTATAGTGGTCGTACCGCACCGCTAACCTCTAAAGTTGCATTTTCTATATGTATTCAACAAATATAATTACTGAATATTTTAAACGTGGTATATACTCTCCGTTTTTTTCTCTTCAAAATGCAGTTTGTTTCATAATTCTAACGTATTTGGTTCCCGTATTATTCACATTTTATATACAGGGTGTTCTAAAATTTAAAAAATAATTCCGGCGCCAAAAGATTAAAGCAGTATATGGTTTGTATGTTTGTGTTTATATGTTATATGCAGGTTAGTCACCTTTACCTTACTCTTCATTTCAGTTCGTTCTTATTGTCTAGTGGCTACTTCCCGACTAGCCCCCGATTGTCACAGTGGCACTCCCTTCTCCAGTAATATATCATGTTTAAAGTATTTTATCTTAAGCCACTTATGTTTTCGTTTATGTGTCAGAACACCAGTGTTTATGTGTCAGAACACCAGTGTTTATGTGTCAGAACACCAGTGTTTATGTGTCAGAACACCTGTGTTTATGTGTCAGAACACCAGTGTTTATGTATCAGAACACCAGTGTTTATGTGTCAGAACACCTGTGTTTATGTGTCAGAACACCAGTGTTTATGTGTCAGAACACCAGTGTTTATGTGTCAGAACACCTGTGTTTGTGTGTCAGAACACCAGTGTTTATGTGTCAGAACACCAGTGTTTATGTGTCAGAACACCAGTGTTTATGTGTCAGAACACCTGTGTTTATGTGTCAGAACACCTGTGTTTATGTGTCAGAACACCTGTGTTTATGTGTCAGAACACCTGTGTTTTTGCACGCGGTGTGTTAGTGTCTTTCACGTCACTCTTATTCGTCGTAATTGTCTTTTATACATCTTTCATGGATTGATCTTGGTAATGGAAGCACTCAACGTTCTCTGTGAGGTAGGTACTGAATCTTTGTAAGTAAAGTAGATGAATATTAATATTGAAGAGACTGTTACATGCCTCAGACAGTTACTGGGTTCGATTCCAGGTCTGACCGTGTGAGATTTGTGATGGACCATGTGGCACTAGGACAGATTTTTGTCTGAGTACTTTGGTTTTCCCATGTCAGTGTCGTTCCACCATTGCTCCATACTCATTGCTTCATCTGCACGTTGCCCTTACGAGAAGGACAAGCGGTCGAACCCTGGCAACCTTCTTTCGGAATTCGGAGGGCCCTGGATAGAGAAGTACTGTCACCTTTCTTTAGTTGTCACAGAAGCACAAGTACACCGGCACGGTACTGCACATGCAGCGTGGCGCCCACTACACAGTTTGTGGCGCCGTCTTGTGCAGACATGCAGCATGCTGACTTTGCAGTGTTGCCACCATCAATCATTTTGCCGCTTCCCATTGCCACTCTTTGTGCAGTGCGCTTGTTCTCGTGGGCTTGACGATCTCTGCTTCGATTCCCCAGCAGGGACAAGAATTTTTTTCTTTTCTCCAAAACGTCCAGACCGCTCCGGGTGCCCGGGAGGGGGTTCTTTCCCCCAGATAGGGTGGCGGGGCCATGATGTTGACCACGCACCTCCATCTAGTGCCGAGGGTAAGAATGCGTGGAGCTATATCTCCTTTCTTCCTGTATGCCTCCATGGAGTTGACATGCAAGGATTTATGTCACCTAGTAATGCGTTCAGTGAATGCCGCTGGTTTGTTGGCAAGGTTCTGTCATAAGGATTGTTGACACTTCGCAGAAGTTGTGAGTTAGGAGGTTGTGAAATGTACACATCGTGTAATAATTCTGTCGCCTTTGTACGTCCAAGGACATCCAGCTTGCTTGTGTAATTACATCGAAACCAGTCACGAAGTTGTCGAGTATAGACCATGGAGCCCCAAAATATGTGTTATTTCTCTATCACAAAGCAACGTAAGGCGTACTGAAACATTTTGTTTCGTATAACACCTTTTGCCAGTTGGAGGACTTACGCGTGGGCGGGAGGATAATATTAAAGTGGATCTTCAAGAAGTAGGATGGAGAGGAATTGGTGTGGCTCAAGATATGGACAGGTGTTGGGCGTTCGTGAATGCAGTAATGAACCTTCGGCTTCCATACAATGCGGCGAATTTCTTGACTTGCTGAGGGCCTGTTGGCTTCTCAAGAAGGACTCTGCTCCATGGAGATGTTTAGTTATACAGTGCTCTCCGCTTCTGTCTGTGTGGCTGCTACCGCCCGCTGTGACAGGGGCCGATGGTATTTGACACTGAGCTGGCTGGCTCTACAGTTTCTAGAGTCTTACCCGCTGTTTGAGGGCCGGGATAGCTCAGTCGGTATAGCGACTACACTACGGGCCGGACGGTCCGGTGATCGAGTCCCGGTGGGGACCAGATTTTCCGTACCCGTCCAGACTGGCCCTGGGGCCCACCCAGCCTCCTATACAATGGATACAGGGTCTTTCCCGGGGGTAAAGCGGCCGGGCAGTGGTGTTGACCATCCACTCCATCTAGCACCGAGGTTAAAGAGAGAGTATAACTATACCTTTGTTCCCCCTTTAGGCCTTCGTGGCCTGTTCGAGGGTGAACTTTACCTTTACCTTTACCTTTATTTCCCGCTGTTTAGAACCTGTGAGGGGAACCGCTGACATGAGTTGGAAAGTTAATGAAGGCAACATGTCAGGGAAATTCTTGAGATATTGGCCAAAATATTAGCCTTTTTAGCAAAATCCTGCATGTTTCCAGTACATTTACTGTAGGTAAAGAGCAGTGGTTCAGGATTTCGCTTTCCGCTGTGTGCCTTCGTGTAGGTAATCCGTAACTGACCGTTTTTGTTCCTGGTTATTCGGTGTCGTTGGGCCTGGATAGCTCAGTCGGTATAGCGAATCGCTAAGGGCTGTACGGTCCGGCAATCGAATCCCGGTGGGGACCAGATTTTCCGCACCCGTCCAGACCGGCCCTGGGGCCCACCCACCCTCCTATACAATGGGTACCGGGTCTTTTCCGGGGGTAAAGAGCGGCAGGGACCACCCACCCCGTCTAGCGCAGAGGTTGAAAGAAGAGTAGAGCTATACATCTACTCCCCTTCTGGGCTTTCGTGGCTTCTTCTAGGGTGAACTTTACCTTTTATTCGGTGTCGTGTATCCCTACCATGAGATCTGAGAAAGAAGCCATAATCAGGAAGGATGGGAACAGACGAATGCCATTTCTGTACGAGTCCAGCTCTTCCTAAACTAATCCAGTGCATTCTTGACACCCGATAATGCCGACCGGTACCAAGTGGGTGTACTGATTAATGAACGGAGCCTTGCACAACATTGGTCAAAGCGAATGTTTTGGTACAGTCTGATATGAAGTGTTTAACGTAATATACGCTTGTATTTAACCAGTTATTTCTACTTATTTTTTTCCTGTGGCGCTGCGGCCCAACGCGGGCCATGGCCTCCTCATTCTTGAGGTTTCTTGATCGCACACAGCGACGCATCACAGTCGGTATGACTCCTCTGGACGATTGATCAGCTCGTCGCTGAGACCTCTACCTGACAACACACAACACTCACAACAGACAAACATCCATGCCCCCGGTGGGATTCGAACCCACGATCTCAGCAGGCGAGCGGCTGTAGATCTACGCCTTAGACCGCGCGGCCACTGGGACCGGCTGTTTCTACATGAAATGCTCTATAAACTACACATTTCGAGCTGTCCGCAGGGGCGTAGCGCGCTTGTGGCTCTTTCGCGCTCTTATTGGTGGTCCTAGATTTTAAATTGGTGAGTTATTTGATGGCTGTCATATTGGAAGGCTTGTCCACCTTCGGGACAAAACACAAATCCTGTAAATTTTGTTCGTGTCTTAGAAACAGGTTTGCGATCGATTGTAATCGATATCTCGGAATTGGCGAGGTGTCGATCGTGCTCGATCATTATGTTCAGATCGCTAGCTGCTTTCTTCATCATGCAGAACACTAGCGCAGTTATAGAGAACAATCATGGCGAGGTATTGTAATTTGTAGGTTTTCATGTAAAGAGCTTGTCATTTTTTGTAAGATTTCACCCCAAATCACACTGCGTCGACAGATTTTAGTAAAAATCCCAAATATGACATTTCACGGAAATCCGTCCCGTGGGAGTCCCGTTTGGACAGACAGAAATGATGATGCTAACTGTCGCTTATCGGAAATGTCCGTTGTAATCTGCACCTTCTAGTGCTGCGCCTGCAGGCAGCGGTATGCGGCCCACAGTTTGAGACATGCTGGACTTCCCAACGGTGAGTCTGCGTTCACTACAGAAATACGCGCATTTTCCCGAGGAATGTGAGACATCGCTGTGGGAAGTCACCGTACTCTGTTTCGCAATGTACACCACATTGTGTCGGTTGGTGGACATTCTGATCCGTTAACAAGACAGTCAGTGTACGTGTAACTAACATTGAGGCGCGTTCGTACAACCGTTGTTGTAGTGGAAGAGCAATGAGTATTACATATTCTGAGTGTGTGTCTGTAGCCTTAGTTATCCAGCATAAAATGCGCATGCGTAATATTGTTATCTGCCTCAGTCTACAATATTTTCCCACATTATCTCATAAACGGCACGATTTTCGGGGGGGGGGGGGGGG
>Ga0123352_10018297_pt1 | contig 11172 bp, 8 predicted proteins | sample TergutLab28metaG_FD_89700 | JGI IMG/M metagenome (GOLD analysis project Ga0123352, IMG submission 89700) | Labiotermes labralis P1 segment gut microbial communities from Petit-Saut dam, French Guiana - Lab288 P1 | ecosystem: Host-associated > Arthropoda: Insects > Digestive system > Gut ... | reverse complement strand
TCACATACCTTCAATTCATGTCCCACTCTATACTTTATTGTTTCCTAACGATCATTTTTTGTTGATTGTGTGTGGGGTGGGGGGGGGGGGGGGGCCTGTCACACCATTTCAGTGTTAATACAGCTCATACAATTTTCATGTTCACTGTATACAACAAGGTATGTGCTTCTGTGTACACGAACATTCAAAGCCATATTCTCTGCACACATAAAATTCCTATTATGCTCAACTGTAGCAGTGTTGCTAAGATATAGAGAAACTGCTACATATTTGGAGGACAAGATTTGCAGATGAGTTAATGTACTGTAATCGCTACGCTATGTGTACATTTCATAACTGATCATCATGTTCACAACAAATCAACACAGGACCTTACACAAGACAGTCTGGTCAGGCAGTAAGTAGTACATATTTTGAGTGTGTTTGTAGCGTTAGTCAACCAGCATGCCATGCAATACTGTGATCCATGGCCTGTCTGATTCCACCATATTTTTCCACATTATCTCATAACTGGCATGATTTTTCACAAAAAAGTTATTCAATATAAGATGTGTGTCTTGATTTTCTGTATAAGTTTTATCTCAAATATTGTGACTTTTTAAGCGAAGTACCTGTTTTTAAGTGAAGTACCTGTTTTTTGGTCATATTTTAATAAAAACTGAATTTTCTCAACGAATTTTTGAAAAGTACTCAAATATCTAATTTTATGAAAATCCATCCAGTGGGAGCCGGGTCATTCCAAGCAGACAGAGGGACATGACAAAGCTAAGAGTTGATTTTTGCAACTTTGCAAACACGCCTAAAAATGAGTACAGCTATCCCTCTTACTCCTCTATGCCTACCATGGCATGTTACATGGGGACCTTTACATTTATATGGTAATGTTTCTGGATTGCAAACATGAAATACCAGGTTTGAATCTTGACCAATACAGCTAATATTCTAAATTTCTTCCGTGTTCCTTCTCAGCTCTGACGGGAGAGTGCCAAGACAGAGCCTTGATATAGGCCACCAGCACCTCTGCCCCAGGCGTAACTAATTCAATATTATTCAACACTAAATAATCACTGCAGAGACACAGTTCTGTTACACCACACAATATACATGCATCTATTACTTCATCCACAAAAGAATTTTATTAACAAGCAGTAATACTGCTGACCTGTATCCTGGAGATGCTTAGCTGCTATATCAACCATTCTCATACAGCAAATAACAAGTTAATGCAGTCAACACTTCTATTTTCATATTAATATTATTAACAATCCACCTAACACAGCATTAAGATGACAGTTGTAACGAACAATCTTTTCTGCAGGAATAGAAGTTCTGAGTGATAAGCACCATCCTTTTAAACACCTACACCTCAATGATGACCCCCACAGTCAAAACATATTGAGTTTTATAAAAAAACAAATATTTTTTTTATATTAAAAATGTTGCACTTACTGCACTATCATTGTTATTTAATTTTCAAAATACAGCAGGATGTCTTCCATTATGAATATCCTGACAAGAGGTTTTTTATTAAATTTTTTCAGTCTCTAAGGGTAAATGTTACAAGAGTACCTCAAATTAAGTCCAGATAACTTCCTTCAATATCATTTCTAATTCATTATTTAATATCATCCCATCATTTCACACTATACTTAAACCTCAGTTACAGACAGACTTGTTAAATAAACCATACCTAAAAAATAGGACTTCATGAAATGTATTTTTTTGGTCTCAACAGAGAAGCCACTAAGTACACTCTAGACAAGTGTGCGAAGATGAATTCGACTATTTATGGGAAATTATTGTTTTTATATATAAAAGAGTAAACAAGCCTAATAACTGCTCTGTGGTACAGAAACTTATATCAATCATTTCAGCTGTTAGAAAAATCACTCCATTACTATAAAACCATGGGCTACTTAACATGGTCAAGGCAAAGCACTGACTACCCACCACTACCCAGTAACAAGGTCAAGAATGAGTACAGCTATACCTTTACTCCCTCCACTGTGCCCTCACTGTAGGTTATGGAGTTATGAATGTGAAGTTGCTGTGATGTCAGTTATCTGGCACCAATAATAAACAAAATTGCTATTAATGATACACTACTTTGCTTATGATTATGTGCATTTTGCATATTGCATACGTAAAATGCATATTTTAACATTTTTTCAGCAAAAGTACATTGTTTGCAATCAGTTGAGATAATACATGTATATTTCATAATTTATAGGCTGTTTTGAACAGAAAGGATTGGCACCAAGTGAAAGTTTACATGTATTTTCAAAAATTCATAATGTTTTGAATGCAATCAAAATAAACTGTTTCAAAGAAACAATTCATTCAGTGCTGTCAAAAATTGCTGGCCACTGCCAGTACTAAAAATCTGTAAAGTGTTTGTGAATCTGTGAGTGACCAGTGTACACAACATCTTACACTTACAAACTCTTTCAAAATAAAATATGCCCCTGTAGTTTCATGTGAGGTTGACAAGAATTTTCTCAGAATGGGCAGAAATTGTTTCAGAACTTAATGCTACACACAGTGATTAAATGTGACAGTTAATTAATTACATCTATGTACGCTATCCTAAACTATGCTATTCTAATTTTTGTAATCACATATTTTTTACCATAAAAATTTTAATATGATCACTGGTATATGCACTGGATACTATAACTGGAATTAAATTGTAGACAAAATAAATGAATGGACAAATTTCTGTGTGTGTGTGTGTTTAATGCATATTTCCCTGTCTGTAACACATATTTCAAAAGTCTGATTGCACAATTTTACGCATATTTTGGGATCTTTTAGTGCACACAATTCTGAAGCCCAGAAATAACAGCAAAGGGTATGCAAACAATTTTTCCTCACCTTGCCCTTTATGACACTCGAGGACAGGCAATTTCCCTCCTTTACTGGATCCTTGTCGTTTCATCATCTTTGAGACAAATTTTCGGCATGACTCACAGCTGAAGATCCCAAACTTACGAGCCTGTTTGACAAACCTGTAGAACCTCACGGCACCACATACTCCACAGACCACTGTCCCTGGCAAAGACGGGTTACCTGTAACATAAAGCTTAGTGGCAATTTTCCAACTTCATTGCTCAACCATAACTTGTTATATACAGTTTACCAGGCTTCGATTAGTCTCACACTAATTATTCTATTTGAGTTACTCCACACAAGTCCTGTGATAGTACAATATACACCACACACCCTGATTCTACACCCAACATTCACATTAGCTCAACACAATTCATGAACACCCACTTTTCTCCTGATAAGAAGTTATCAACATTATTTCCTTTAGACACTTCTATTGGTAAACAAAAACTAGCATAAACTGTATTACATACATAAGTAAGTGTGCATAAACAACATAAGAAACATACACATAATTTTAGTCGAAAAGCTGAATGATGAGGCCACCTGGGAGACCAAGACACAGACAAGAAGATAATATCAACATGGGACTTCAGTACTTCAGAATTGTAGAATGGATTCAAATTATTCAGGAGAAGGTTCTACTGTGGGTGCTTGTGACCATGCAGTCTATGATGCAAACAGTTTTCTACTGTTCAGACCCTACGAATGTGGTTTCAAAACCCTACCCCAGGTATAGATGCAAGTTTTTCATTTACACATGCCAAAACATTAAACCATCCAGCCTGAATGTGCTGCATTTTGTGCACAGTACGCCATTATCAGACTGCGGCTTGCCAAAGAGCAAGAAGAAAATATGCGTATGAAGGTCCAAGAGTAATGCAGTTGAAGTTGGCATATTTTACTGTACTGTGTAAATGAAAACTGTGTGTGTGTGTGTGTGTATGAAATAGTGGCCACTATTTGAGCCAAAGCACCTATACACTTACCAGCTATCACACAAGCTGTTTCATTAACACCCAACATCACCCTAATATAACATAAACTTCTACCATAAAACAGCCATCTACATATGGCTAAAAATTTTTGTCTTAATATCTGTAGCACAAGATGTCAGTGAAAAGAACTACTGTGAAGACAAGTCCATGTGAAAGAAATACAATTAACCGGTCACCATTTGTAAAAGTATTTTGTATATGCAAAAAAGTAGCATCACTTTTCCCTAACATTTAAGTGTTAGAAATTCTTCATTAACAATCCTAAGATTGTTTATTTCTTGAGCAGAAACAATAGTTCCGAGCAAACACGCTAATATAATCATAACATGTATATATATATATAATTATTTGTGCCCCGTTGTAACTCAACATCATACTGCAGGCATCAATTTATAGCTGCCAGAAGAAACACATAAGCCCAGGCCAAATAATCCCAGTTTACCATTCAGCATTTATGCTATACTGGTAACCCTGAATCAACAGCCATAAAAAGTTCAAAACACTAAAATCAATGATGCACTTATTATACATTAATGACAAATATATCTAAATTGGTGTCCATTTACACTGCATACCCACCAGAATTTAAATTAACAGAAAATGGACCATCAACTCCTGGTGATGATTGAGTATTCAGCTTCAGGCGTGCCTTGCGAAGAATAACCCTGCCACTGGTGAGTTTAGAGCCAGTCCAGTAAGAGCTGCTCTCTGATTTCACTTCACTGTTTGTAGGTGCTAACAGTCTTCTACACTCACTACTCTCTGTTGTAACTGAATGAGACTCCTTATCTGAAACACTGTGATTGCTCCTGGTTGAATCAGAGCTGGTAGCATCGGCTCTCTTCGAAGAAAACCTGTTAGTACCTGCTCCAAACACATTTAATTCACGGAGTTTCAATTGCACCTTATATGATGGTTTCCATCGACGTTTTCCTTCCACAATAAGTGAGTTTTCGTGGGAAGAATTATGCGGGGAAAGACTTCTATTGCTACAATCACTGGAGTTGTAACCAAATAAAGTTTCAGTCTTTTCACAATTCACACCACTTTTCTCAACCTCTTCTAGAACATTCTCATCTGTTACTGAAACATCTCTTTTACTTTCTGGAAGTTCAAGAGGATTCTTAAGTGGATTTAGGATTAACCTTGGTTTCTTGAGCTGTACTACACTGGGACACCGGCTAACACTCACATCACTTAAAACTTCTTCTGCCTCAATGAAACGTTTATTAGGCTTAATAACACGTGATGAGTGGATACTTCGTGATGGAAGAACAAATTTTCGAATGGCGCCACTTCCTTTTTCTTGCTGAGAACTATCTACAGTTGCAACTGATCCAAAACTGGAGGACTTCTTGGCTTTCTGCAGAAGTTTCTTTGCTGCTTTATTTTTTAAATGACTTGGTGTCAATGGTGGACTTCTTGAGGTTAATTTTTTTGGTAATGTACGGTCTCTATTTGAGTTACGTTTGCCACCACCATCAAAATTATGCTGTACACGAGTACCACTTTTAATAACCTCCTGCTGTGATGGGCTACATGCTACACTGAAAGTTGTACGGGAAAATTCTTGTTCAAAAGTTTCTTTTAGTGAAATATGAAGTCCATTTGCTTCATACTCAGATATAAGTTCCCGCTGTTGCTTCTTTGCATACACCACAGCTGCTCTTGCTTCTTGTGCTGAGAAGCCATGGAATTCTGCTACCTGTACAAAAACGTAATCATGTACATAAATTAGTACTCATTCATCTCAACATATTAGGTGTTGGTCTTACACAAAGTATATTTCTACAACATGCATGACATTTCAATTCTTACAGATTAAACGTTGTTATAACGAAATACTGCATACAACGCCAAAATCACTACAGCGACAATTTGCAATTAAGGTATTTTAATTGCCAACACACACGAATCGCACAGAAATAACGACAACATTAATTAAAACCTTTGCAACATTATAGCTTCATGCCAAACTAGCTTAGGCCTACCTGTTCACTACCAAAAGCTTCATTGAAAACAGTAAGACCGAAATAAATATTCTCAGCGGCTTTGACCGAATCATTTTCTTGGAATGGAGAACACTTTGACGCTTTAATCCTTTTCTTATTTACAATTTTAGAAGGTTTTCCAGGAAATTTTCCCATGTTCATTCACTTTCATCCACTACTATGCCCACTGTGTTTCCATTATTGCATAAACTCGCATCAATCAACAAAACAGCGCGGTGTTCCTAATTTTCTACGCCAAGCGAGGCATTCAGCTGGCAGGAAGATCTTAGCAGAATGACAGCCAATCGATGAATACCGTTTTCGCGGTAATTTTTTGAAGTGCCCAGTGCCAATCACAATGAATGGACTTAAAATCAGTAAAAACAAGGTTGTTCGTGGATAACAATATTTATTGGATTAAAATTATTCTTACACAGAAAATAATACCCAAAATATTAAAATTTTACGGAAAAAATCAAACAATACAGATGCAACGAATTCGTTACATTACAAAGTCGGCCATATTACAGCTTCGTTTCAATGATATTATCTTTGACGCTATACTCTGTGGTGTAATTGAGTCGGTCAGGACCTGATCCATGGTCAGTAGTAGCAAAGGGGAAGGTAGGGTGCAATAAGTTACGTGTGGTCTAGGGTGAATGTATTTCTTAGAGGACCTTGGAATTTTAAATTTCAGTAGCAGCATAAATATAGTATCAGGATTTTCGAGTTGCTGCGTTCATATTTTATAAGTAAGCGTATTGCGGGATGTGGAGTGTACAGCACGTTACATCCTAGCATGCATTGCTCAGAAAATGAATTAATGCTCGAGCGCGATATGCCTGTGTATTGCTAAGGAATCGGCAGGCGTCCGTGTGTCGAATGGGTACACAGATTGTAAGATTTTGAAGCTGTTGATCACCCGGATACTTAACAGGCGGCGGATGAATGTAACGCTTTTTGCGATGAGAGCTCGTAGTGGTGTTAGGTCAGGATTGCAAACTGGAAGTTCGTTTGGAGAAATAAAAATGCTCTGCTGGTATCTCGCCGTCTCTTGCTCCTCGGGCAGGGTAATTCCCTACTTCCTCTAAGTGACATGGGTTCCATAGATCAAGTTACAGGTGGTGTTAGGTCAGGATTGCAAACTGGCATTTCGTTTGGAGAAATTAAAATGCTCTGCTGGTATCTCGCCGTCTCTTACTGCTCGGGCAGGGTAATTCCCTACTTCCTCTACATGATATGGGTTCCATAGATCAAGTTACAGGTTTTCATTATCAGGTAATTCGTGTAAAAAGAAAACAGGGATATGTAAGTTCACACATCATGATTTTACAATTCTGGTTTTTTAAAGAATGTAACTCCCCCCACATGGTGAGGGTTGGCTGTCATGCAAACCAAAGTGACATTTTATGTAACTGTATAACAGCTTCTTGACAAAGATCTCCATGTGTTGATAGTAGGTACAGCTAAAACATGTTACAAGAATTTGTGATGTAAATAACATATTGCGGTTCTATTTCATGGAAACAAACGGCAAAATAAGTTTTTACAGATGCAACATAATGCTAAAATATACAAGTGAAATTCAAACTACAGACTCAGAGTCTTAACGAAGTGACGTGGGACGCCCACTTTACAGCCAGTCCTACTTCTTTCCTCAGTTTTCAGAAAAGTAGCACTATGAACACACACACACAACATTCATAGATGACAGACATCATTTTTGAATCCAACTCCTGAAATGAAATTCTAACTTTATACATCCAAGTATTATAACTGCAACTCTTCTTCAGTGAAGTCTGAATGAAAACCATAATGAACACACTGCCACTGCACTAGAAGGGTTGAAAATGCCATCCGTACATGCACTTCACATATTAACTAGCTGCACACCAAACCTGCAAACACAACAGGAAAACCAATATAGAAGAAACAGTAAAATTCTTCAGACACAAGTACTAAATCGTCCAAAAGGGGCATTTTGAAAAGATTAGTAGCAGGAGGCTTCAAAGTCACATACAAGCACAGCTTTTGCAAGAATTCTGTCACATACAGCACGAAGGCCACAATGTAACTGACAAATTCAAGAAACTGTGAAAATACAGACAGCTGCAATAACAAGAAACCTGTTAAAAAAAAAAATTCATGTTTAACTACATGTATTTTATATATGTTCCCTTGGTTACCCTGTAGATGCCCCAATGAGTCTCATTTGTCCCATATTCACCAGAGTTCATCTGTAATGCACTACCACATCTCTCAGATAGTAGGAAATAGAGGGCTGTATAACACATCCTTTATGAATACCAAGAAACTAGAACTTCTTAAGTGTTAGATCTGGCAAACAGAAGAGCCATGGAGTACGTGCATATCTAATCTACCTACCAAGCAGCAGTGTGTAGTGATAGGCACAGACCTTGGGATAGAAACGTGCTGTACAATCAAGGTACCACTACTGTGATAATGTACTGCCACATCAGGTAATTTTTCCAGCAACTAAGAGGTGGTAAAAAAAAAGTATACTGAGATGTGCTGTTATGAATATGGGAAAAATTGGACTACCAATGAGATACCTGCAAGGTAACCAAGAGTGCTTATATTCAGCACCTGTATATAAACTTAGAAGTCTTTCTTTATATTGTACAAGTGGTTTTATGTCACTGCAGTTGCCTGAATTTTCACAATATTTAATCACAAATGTAAGGAAGGTTTCGGCCCACTCTGTATACACACTGCCAGTTACCTTCATACCAACCTAAGCTTGTGTTAACTTTTACAGTTACCATTAATTTCATACATCCCATTTGCCTTCACAAAAATAACAGGTTTCAACTTATTCCAGATAATGACATGATTTGAAATACAGAAAAAGATACTGCCTTTTTTGGGACACTTTACAGCATGACTGAAATTGATAAATTTAATCAAAATTAAAAATAATCCATCACACCAGCCCAATACTGAGGACTGTACACACCCACACTCTTAACCAATTCATAACAAGGATAATTTCACTCATGGAGAGTATCTGGAGTGTGAAACTAACCACTCAGCTACATCTAGTGCCAAAGTTACGGTTGTGTGGAACTAACCCCACAAAGATGAGACACTTTTTTTTTTGTTATCCACCACAGATCATAATAAATTACAGACAAGGCTGTGGTACATTATTACAGGGCGACTGTGAAGTAAATACATCACATTCAATGCCTGTATCTCTTGAATGAACACTATATTGCAGTAGTTCATGCACCATTTTAAAGCACACATGGTGCCACTCATTGTCAGTCATTAATGCACACCCCAGAGTTTTGCACACTTCTGTAGCCTGGAAGACAATAGACTAAGCAATTTTCCTCAACATGTCAAGGAACAGCAGTGGAAGTACCTTAAATTTGTTTTTCCCAGTTCCTCAAGTGTTCTTGGTTTTCATCAGTAGACATCCACAAAATGTATTTCAGTAGTTTGCACTTTCATCATTTCATGTCAGCATGATCTCTGAAAATTCCATTCAGTGATCGTGATCCCCAAGGAATGCATAAATGCAATGGGGTTTAAGGTGACATCTGCTACTAAATGGCAGTGTACAAACTTTAAATTGGTGCAAAAATTGCAGCAACACAGCACTGTGTTTAGGAGAAACAGCCACTTAACATTATATATTTACTTACTGGTTTACTTTGCAAGCATCTTGTACATAAGTACAAGACAACCTTAAGACACTATTTGGGGACATCTTTCTTTCAGAGGTTTAAACCCTAAAAAGGGTTCTATGTGAACACCACTTCATGCTTAATGGACACTCATCTGAAGATCTGAAGGGCAGGTAAAGAGTCAATCTTGTAATAATATCAACTAAAATGGACCAAGCAAAATAAAATATCTGAAGCTAGTGTATTTAATACATGGATAACTCCACAAGTCACGGCAATTTTTTGGCCCAAAAATGTGGCAATGCAGAAAATGCACTATATATACTTGAAAGCATATGATATGCTTGTACCATCACATAGGAGTATATGGACTGCAGTGTATATGCACATTGTGCACAAACACTGTTGTGCTGTTGGCCTCATTTTGAAATGGAAGCCTTGTAAAACACAATGGCATTCGTATGCAAAAACAGCAATTCACCTTGGCACAACTGCAAGGGCACAATGTTGATGATAAATGGAAAGTGCATGGATGATGACAAGTGCTGGACTGTGATGGAATTAATTGAGCATAAACAGATTAATGCTCCAAATTTTATGACAGGACTTAGCAACATCCATCATCCAAAAAGCTGAAACCCATTTGGGCATATGATGTCTAAAGCATTCCCATATGTCATCCCATTCCACAAAGTGAATGCACAGAATCGAAAGTCACTGTTGCAGTACCTCTGACATCATGCAGTTAGGGAAAGCGTCCAGAACTGTTTGCAACTGCAACCATCCTGCATAAAAATGCTACAGCCCACTACACAGACACTGTCAAGAGTGTTTTATAATGGTAGGGTGTGTGAAGTGCTACAACTACCTCTGTATTCTCCTGACCTCAGTCCATGTGATAATGATCTACCAAACTGAAGCCACCATTCCTAGGGGAAAATTTTGCAGACAGGAAGGATATAAGAGCAGCTTGGCATTAGAGAGCACAGCATAGCACATTAGGTGATTCTGATACTGTTCGCCACCTTCCCCACCGTACATATCCTTGGGGACTACTGTGAATTTGTTAACAGTCCGTATGAGTAGTTTGTGTTGTACTCTACTTCCATGTTTACTATATGCCACAATAAAACCACAAATCAAAACAAACATGGTTTGGGTGTCTCCTTCCAGTCTTCTGTACATATACCCTCTCATCTGTTGGTTCCGTCTACAAGGGCAAAGACCCTCTGTCATCCAAGTCTTGATCAATCCACCCCCACACTAACCCGGCAAAAATGGAATGCTTCTCAATTACTTGTGTGTAAAAACCTGTATTTAGCATTTAGGAAACATACTGTATTGTATGGAAGCCAATAATGTAGACCACAGAAATAAACTTACAACTCCACAACACTTAGGATAGCCTAAACTTATGTGACACAGGTGAAACTTAATAGTGGCAAAAGCTACCAAATTATTCATATCATTTAGACACTAAAATGTTTTTAGGACTTATTGTGTTAATCTGTATCAAAATATACTTCACAAGTTCTTTGTGTGCTAAAACACTGAATAGGTTTCACAGCTTAGCTTCCTAAATTCACATCTCTAGGTGAGGAAGCAGAGCCTGAACAAGAAACTTATTGGATTTTCCAACCC
>Ga0123352_10018296_pt1 | contig 11173 bp, 8 predicted proteins | sample TergutLab28metaG_FD_89700 | JGI IMG/M metagenome (GOLD analysis project Ga0123352, IMG submission 89700) | Labiotermes labralis P1 segment gut microbial communities from Petit-Saut dam, French Guiana - Lab288 P1 | ecosystem: Host-associated > Arthropoda: Insects > Digestive system > Gut ... | reverse complement strand
TTTCACTCGTTTTGCAGGGGACTTTTGTTTGTTTTTGTTTTTTTTTTTAGATGGGACTTTTTTCTTTAACCTGTCCCCCATGGGTAAAAATTTCCCCCCCCCCCCCCCACTTGCCACGTGTTCATGTTGAAATTGTTAAGTAAACTTCTTTTTCATTTCCAGTATTCTCTCTTCCCACCCTTCCTGATTTGGAATATCAAAACTTATTTTCTATTTACATGAAATAAACGCCAGTTTACACGTTTCAGAAAAGTGAGTCTTCTCACAGTTTTTATTTCGGTCTGGTGAAGCCGGATATTTGAAAGTAAAAGGGAGGAAATGATATGAGAGTGGAAAGATTTTTGTACTGGAGAGTTACATCATTTGTGCTCCTGACGAAATATTATTGGGTTTATCACGTCAAGGAGGAAGCAATGGACAGTGTACGTGTCACTGAGGGGGCAGAATAGAAATGCTTACAGATATTTGGTGGAAAACCTGTCGGAAGGAGACCACTTGGAAGACCTAAACATTGATGGGAGGATAATATTAAAATGTGTCTTGAAGAAGTTAGTTGGGAGGGCATAAACCGGATTGATTTGTATCAGGTTAGGGAAGGACAAGTGTCATATTGTTGTGAATATGGTACCGAATTTTCTGCTGCCGTAAAATGTGGGAAAATTTTTGAGCAAGCCGTGGAGTGAGTTAGTCTGCTGAAACCTTTCTGTACTGGTTCTCTTGTAGCTGCAGGTTCCCACGGATCAGGGGACACAAGACGAACACAGTTTACATTACTGACACTGTTGTTTGGCCTCGTGATTGAGCGACAGATTTACAGCAAGTAATTTTTCATTTGTCACTCGTTTTGTGTTGCAGCAAAATGCTTAGCGAAGGCCTACAGGGCTCTTATTGTTATGAGCAGGTTTCAGAAGCCACCAGTTAATGTGCGGACTCAAGTCTGTCATTCAGTGACAAGGCTGGTAGCTGACACATATAAATCGCCACACTGACCACACCTTCGCAGGTAAATGTGGACATACCAAACACAGTCCCTCGAGTCCCTTCCATAAACTTTAGATATTTATAAACTACAGTCTTAAGACGGGGACCGCGGTAGCACAGCGGTTAAGGTGCTGTACTACAAGCCGGAAGTTCGCGGTTTCGATTCCAGATGATATCATTTGAATTTTTCATTGACATAATCCTTCCGATTGCACTATGGCTCCGGGGTCGACACAGCCTCTAACAGAAATGAGTACCAGGAGTATTTCCTGAGGTAAAAGCAGCCGGTGCGTAGGGCTGACAACCTTACCACCATCCTGGGCCACTGTCACGAAATCTGGGAACCTTAACTTCCTGGAACCCTGTAGGCACCTGGGCCTGAAATGGGACTGCTTTACCTTATTTACCTTACAGTTTTAAAACACAAACCTATGCTTCTAAATTCTTATTCAGATAAGAAGACTTGTGCGACTTGAGCTGTTCTCCCAGCGACGTTGATGAAGATGTTTACTTTTCTTGGATTTGGCTACGCAAGCCTTTGATTACGTCAAAGGTCTAGCAGTCCAAGAAGCATGCGTTTGTTTTTGGGCTGTTAGACCCTTGGAGATGGAGACGATTGTTTGTCCCGAAACGTCGGTAAACAACTGCCAATCTACGCTGCGTACAGTGTCAGAGCAGCGAAGACCTTATTTACGTTTTGGTGGAAACCTGAAATCACGATGTTGATGAAGATTCAGATAGAGTAATATAAACAACCAACTAGATACAACAATAACAAATTTTATTGATAATTACAATCAGCTCAACATGTTTCATCCTGGTCACCAGCAGGCAACTTCTTCGGTGCATTATACCACAAGCTGTAAACACAGTCTAGTGCTGCTGCTGAGGATGAGCGAAATTATCGCCTGAAACATGTTGAGCTGATTGTAATTATCAATATAATTTGTTATTGTTTTATCTAGTTGGTTGTTTATAATATTGTAACAGAGATGCACGGTCACACAAACATCAAATTCTGAATAAAGCTATATCAAAGTCGCAAATTATGTGCTAAAACACGTTTGCTCCCTAAAAAACGAAAACCAAAATCGAAACTTGTTATTTGTAAAACGGTAGAATTTTAGTTTTAAAATATGGATGACATAAAGTTCAAATCGTTATCAGTTCGGCTGCGGACGACAGTTTGAATAACACTACTGCACGAGACGTGAATCCTGCTTTCAGAACTGCGCCAGACTTAACTGTTAAATCGCCGCGGGAAGACCTACAGGTCCCCAGTGTTCTATTCACGTAAACAGAATGAAAAGCTACGTGATGATTGCCGACGAAAACCCCGCACCATTTCGGAAAACAGCCCGGACAGTCGTTAGAGTGGCCGGCCACAGCGGATCGTATAACAAATTAACCCCCTTCTCCCCAAACTGCCGTGTAAAGGTCTCCTTGTTTTGTAGTTAACCCGCCATTCGATTACAGCACTAAAAAGAAGCAAATAACAATGAACTTCGCGGAGCCCGCAGAGTGCCCAATACACTTGCAGGTGCGCTGGACTGGTCTCTGCACTTTACGCAGCTCCCGACGGTAATCCCCAACCCCGTACAGCCTGCGATTTATCGCACATTAATTTCCTTATTATAAAAAAAAATTGCTTCTCTTTTTCCGAGACACGTACTCATACAAGTACGTGCATGATGATGATGACGATGACAAACAGGCTAGCAAGGACTTCGGCTTCGTGGTCCGTTGCGGTCTCAGTGCAGTGCGACATTGCAGATTTCATTTTAATGGAATCCATCCCGTTCTGTCTTAATTATCATTTCCATAGACACAGACTATTCCGTCTAACATAAAAATTTTGTTTTTGTTTTCCAAATGCTACATGTTTCGATCGAAGACGATCATCATCGGGCATTCTTCTACAAAACCTTCAAAATCAAGACAATGTTTTCGTATTTGAGAGAGCTGTCAAATATTACGACGTGTCGGTTAACTGTAACATTGCAGTCTTTGATTGTAGACTATAATATGTAGGTAGACGGCTGTGTAATTGTCGTGATATTCTTTAAAATTTCTTTACATTTTTCCTAGAACTGTTTCTTGAAATGCAATCCGAAGTGCCTAAGACTTTCCTGCCCTGCTCAACGAAAAAAATCAGCAACCAGGACCATTGACCGGGCTATTACATGAGCCAATATATATATATATATGGACATTTATCCATAAAATTTCAAGTTTAATTTTTAATCTTTAGCGTTGGAACGTTTGAGAGATTTTTCGATAAAAACTTTTTAACTTGATATTTAAGATTTTGTAGAGCAACGCCAGATGATAATCGTTTTCGATCGAAAAGTCTAGCGTTTGAAAAAACAATAAAACTGTAATATTCTGTACTTTTGTGAATTCAGAATTCTCTTTAATGGGCGCCCTGTGTTTACTATTTCCCGGTGGTTGATATTTCGAAACAGCGTGTGGGATTCTGGATTCATCCATTCTGCAGACGTGACGTATCTATTTATTTTTGCAGCTGTTGATTTCAAAAATAGTTGTATATTTTGAGGCGACGCTACATTTTCCGGTACAAGTTTACTGACGTTTCAGAAGAACCTATATCCTCCATCCTCAGGATGCTACTCCTCGTCGCTCAAACAGAACAGCGTACTTTTAGACGACGACTCTGCCCGTTTAATGGGGCGCTTTCACACGCGTTTAGCGCAGCGTAGATTAAAGGCTACGTACGTCTTGCTATTAAATCTTGCGCAGAAGATTAAGAGATGGAAGCCCCTGTCTAAAAGACCAATTGGAAGACCTAAAACGCGTTGGGAAGATGACGTTTTGGAAGATATAAAGAGGATAAACATAACCAATTGGGAGAAAGTAGCATAGATTGGAGATAGTTGGGAGAAAGTGGTTGAGCAAGCTAGAACTTTATTTAGGTTGTGGCGCTTAAGAAGAAGAAGAAGAAGACGACGAAGAAGAGGAAGAGGAAGAAGAGGAGGAAAAAGAAGAATAGGAAGAAGAAGAAGAAGAAGAAGAAGAAGTGGTGGTGGTGGTGGTGGTGGTGGTGGTGGTGGTGCACGTAGTCTACAAGATACGCTCGTTCTGTGAGACTTGAATGGGTGGAACGTTGGCTTGACCATTAACTAGAGGTCTGGTGATGCAGGAAAGCGCTGACTCAGGCGAAGCAACCTGACTGCAGTCTGTCACTTAGCGCTCCGTTCTGAAGAGACATATGACAGGCAAAGTACCCATGATGAACCGAGAGGGACGCTGAACTGGCGCTGTTTACAGCCCAAATTCGAGCTGTGTATTCGCTTATTACCAAACGGTGTGATAATTGCTGTCACCACGAGGCCAAGCAGCATTTCTTAAACTCACGTGGGCTCTACGAGTATCTTTAGTACAACTGCGCTCAATCTCTCTGGCTACTTTTTTTAATTTTAGGATACTCTCATTTCTTTGGGGAAGGGATGCACGCGTGCGCATAGTGGGAATTTCTTCCTCTTTCGGCATGCTTATATTTGCTTGGGGGGAATTTTCAGTTTTAATAACGTAACGGTTGTAGTGGCATGCTCAAAATGTTTCAGTTCAATATGTTTATATGCGTATCTGCACCAGCAAATTAGACTTAGATTTAAGGAAGGAATAAGTAAAGTGCTTCATCTGGAACAGAGCTTGTAAGGTGCTGAAACTTGGACACTTCGGAAAGTAGATCAGAAATAACTGAAGAGTTTTGAAATGTGGTGCTGTAAAAGAAAGGAAAACGTCAGTTGGACCGATCGTATAAAACAGGAGAAGTGTTACATAGAGTCAAGGAGGAAGAAAATATCTTGCGTACAATATGTAGAAGGAAAACGAACTGGGCTGGTCGCATCTTGCGTAGGAACTGTTTTGTAAGACACCTTATTGAAATAAAATGTGAACATTGAAGAGAGCGGAAGACGAGGTAGAAGATGTCAGCAGATACTGGAAGATCTCAAGGAAAAGAGATGACGCTGGAAATTGAAAGAGAAGGCACTAGATCGCACTCTGTGGCGAAATCGCTTTGGATGGGGCTATAGACCTGTCGTAAGACAGACTGCGGAATGAATGAACTTGAGTCCCTTCCGTGTGTCTCAAGACCCGGAAGGCTTACAGAGGAAGTGCATGTGATATAAAGTGCAGAACTTGTTACTCTACACTCGTACAGCAGATTTGTACAGCCATCGAAATACGCCATCTATAAAACCATGTAGAAAGCAAGTTTAAGTTCCAAGACCATTATTAAAGACACACGCACACACGCACGCACGCACGCGCGCGCACAATTAGCTGTCTGGCAGCTGTTACACCTGCAATACTTCAATCAGTAAAACTCGTGAAAATGTTACTTGGTTTTTAATTACTTTGTACGTAATTAAGTATTTCTAGAAGTAATATGTTGTTCTTATATTACATAAAACCATCAAAGCATAAGCCAGTTATATCATTTATATGTTTATTTATTTATGTTATGCAACATTTGTCCAAGTATGCTGTGAAAAATTAAAATATTTTACATTTTATAATGCATAATTTCCTGTGAAGCATTTTCATCTCAATCTGAAGTGTATAGAACTTCATCAAGTACTGCGTATAATTCAGGTGTCTTAAAATTTATACACTTATAAAAATATAAGAATCTTTACTGTAAATCACATAAGATGACAACTAATGGACCGCCGGGGCAACTTGTATGAAATTCGGCACAAAGAAAGAATTGAAGCTAGATTTTATATTTTGTAGAAATGTTTTTAGGCCAATGATTACAAATATGGCGACTGTGTGTAGTTACAATGTCATGTCATGTCCACAAATTTAATGTGACGGTATAAAAAACTTTTTTTTTTAAAGAAAGAATAATAATAACAACATTCGTCACAGTCATCTTTGAAATAAACTACCAGCAATCGAAAACAATAAACTACCCGCTCGGATAATATTTAATAATATGACTAGGACATACGTGGATATTCTATACACTAACTCGTGTGCTGAAGTGGGCTGTAAATATCTGTTGCTTAACATGACATGAACAGCCTAAGATTCATAGGAATGGAAGTCTGGGTATTGGAAAAATGATCTCTATCCGAAACCGTCATGTTTAAGTAGTTAATTACTTCGTTCGAAGGTTGTTTGGTCAGTTGTTTTGTCGGTGGGTTGTCTTGAGGCACTGAAACCAGTGCAGCGCTGTGTGGCGGGTTGGTATAGTTAAAGAAGAGGTGTACAGGCGGGCAATAGCGAAGCAATCGAGCACTCGTAACTACTGGCCTGGTCTTCGAACAGCCCTCCTGGGTGGCATCACGGCTCCCGCACTCCCTCGTAGTCCGTTTCCTTTGCGCACACTGCTTATTTTCTTTCTTCATTCCTTTCTACCTATACGCTTTCATCTTTCTGTGTTTACATCGTTCGCAAGAGTATCTTGGAAATATAAGTTACATGGTGACGAAAGATAGGATCAGATAAATATCGATAACCAATAAAAGTAACTGGTTTTCGATCATTGTCTTTGGCCGGCACACATCCTCAAGGGAATGAAGGGCAGAAATATGTGCAATGATTTTTTTCAGACGTGTGTCAGAAGAGCGTGTCACATTTATTAGATTTGTGTCTTTGCGTGGATTGGAGGTGTTGGAGAACATGGAAGATGAGATTTAAACCTAAGAGGTGTGAAGTAAGAGGAGTAGGAGGTTGTCTTTTGTTTCCTCCCTACACTTCAATCTCCCTCCTAAGAACTGTTCTAACAAGCGAAGAATATGAGACCCATATGTGCACTTAAAATTCATTTTGGTAAAATAATTTATGAAAATAATTTTATAGGAATAAAACCCTTCGCAAATACCCGATGTTTTGCTCCACTGGCAAATCTCTCTTCATCTGTCACGAACCGCGAATTACTGGGAAGTGCATGAGCCACCTGAATACAATCATCACTTTCACAGGTCATTGACGATCCATTTTTGTAGCAGTACCTTCCTGTCTAAAGTAAGCTCTTCCAGATGCTACTCCCCTTAGTGTGTATTCTCGTAATATTGCGTGCAGTTTTGTCTTCTTCAGGCGATTTACGTGGTTTGCTGCATTCTAGTCATTATTTCTGTGCATATGACAGGAAGACTTTGAGGTTTAGAATAAAATTACTGTAGCAAATTAACCATATCCTATGTACAAACATTATTTAAGAGTTTTTTTGCAGGCCTGTATGCGTTTAAAACAAACAAGTTTGTAATTCAAATATTGGTCGTCTTTTGATATCTTGCGTCTTTTGATGTTTAAGCATTCCGACGCTTGGGGTCACGTCGGCTATATAGAACGTTTCCTATATAATCGACATGTTCTCTTCCACTCCATCACTCCAGCGTCCGTATGAAGCAATTCAGTTATCCTAAAGACGAAGACAGCACTTGATTCCGAAACGTCGGAACATTAAATACTACAAGGTGTAAAAGTCCAAAATACAACCCTCGTTTGAGCAACAGGCGCTACTGAAACTAGAGAACTTATAATTACATTATTTCATACATTCCCTACAATTTACTTTAAGAAAGAGTCTGAAGAGCAATTGTAAAATGAATATGCCTGAAATCTTATCGCTTGTGCCCGCACCGTGTTGCAGATTGCCAAGTGAACGGCCACACAGTCAGCCTTATTCCTCATCAAAACCGTGTTGTTTCATGGGTAGGGACGCGGTTATGGAGTTGTTGTGTCATTTCAACTGAGGCGATAAACGCTGGTTACACCGCCGAGAAACAATAACGAGTCAAAGACACGTGCGGCCCAAATTAGAAAAGAGTTCGCGCAGCAACGGCATAATGCGCAATACAGCGTGTCCCGCCTGCCTGAGCCCCAAGAAAAGCGACAGCGTAATGTGATATTAAAATCCGCACTTGGATTGAAGCCTGCCTTGTCACTGGGTTCATCTGCTAAATTTCTACAACGCAGAATTATTGGAAGAATTTTATGCTTTTTCGTGTTTTGTTCACCGTGCGTCCTTGTGTAATCTTGTAAATAAAGCCAACTTGGTGCACAATTTTTCTTAGTATGCTTTATTTCTTTTCTCTACATGTTTCGGGCAACTACGAACCCGTCATCAGGAGAAACAACTGTATATGTGCGACACTTTGTATTTGTCACTCCGTGTGAATGACTGTCTGGTATGCAGGGTGGCACCCTGCATACCAGACAGTCATCCATACAGAATAAGAAGTACCAAGTGTCGCATAGATACAGTTGTTTATCCTGGTGATGGGCACAAAGTCGCCCGAAACATGTAGAGAAAGGAAATAAAGCATACTAAGAAAAATTGTGCACCAATTTGGCTTTATTTACAAGATTATTTGAAGAACTAAATAAAGTCTAAATAATGCCTTGGTTTACAGTACTTGTTGAGAAGCAAATATTCCCTCAAGCAGTCGAGAATTTCTTCATAATTTTATAAAACCCGGGAGTTTATGCCGATGTTCACAAAAGCCCGGAATTTGTCCCAGTCCTGAGCAAGATTAATCTTTGTTTTTGTTATCCTTAACTCTACGACTGGAACTCCAAGGTGCTTTACTTCCTTCAGGTTTATTTTAAACATTTTGTTCTCTCACGTACGTGAACCGTGTGCTATCCTCTTCATTTCCCTTGATTTCATCACCCTCCGAGTACGCAAAGTGCAGCGCCGATTATCAGGATTTCACAACGCGTACATTTTCTGAAGCCCTTCAGGCTGCATGGTGATAACATCGAGAGATATTTCCATTGCACGTTCTGCGTTCGTGTTTTGTTTACATATAGTTAGACCGCTTATTTAAACTTAATTCTCATTGTATCTTATATATCAACACATCTTTATTTATATAGCTGGAAATGCCTGTGAAATAACAATGCATAATTTTCTACATTATGTCTGTTAACATCTAAATGGTTTGCAAACCAAATCCGAACTCCAACTTGACATATTGCGCAGCAAAAAATAATGTTGCACGCCCTCCCCTTCTTTTAATTAGCAAATTTCTCAAAATAGAAAAGGCAAAAAGTGCAATTCTCCTTGTCTTTAATTTCGCAGGATTTCCTGGGTGTGTTGTAAGATAGAATTACTACTGATAGGGGCAGTTAAACTTCAAAAATTTTAAAATCTGCGCTAGCCGCAACTCCGTGAGTCGTGTCTTTCAAAGGCCGTTTCTACGTGCTACTTTAACGAACTTCATGAGGAGTGGAAAGCGATATCAAAGAAAAATAAATAAATAAACGTGTAAACGAATAGCCTGTGCGAAAATTTGTGTGACACAAGAAACAGACAAATAGTCTTACTTTTTTTCTAAACTCAAATTTCCATAATGGAAGAACGTTATGTTACTCAAGCTTCTTTTAATTTTAAACCTTGGCCCTGCGTGACCTTAAGTTTTCTTACCACCGAAACGGCCGTTCGCGGTCTCCTAGCATCCCCCAGACAAGGAGCGCTGGAGGATAATCGGCATCAGGATTGCGTAAGAGGCCTGCAATTAATTATACAATCCAGTGCTACAGGATGATAAAAATCCAAACAGATGCAACAGTATACAGATATTTATTTACTACAAAGCCACTCTACATGTTTCGAGCGTCACAACACCAATCATCAGGAGTACTAAAAACTGTAACCGCAGCCTCCGGTACAGGTCATAATACTGGTACAGCTACTTCCCTCCAACGTGGCCCGGATCAGGCCACGTTGGAGGGAAGTAGCTGTACCAGTATTATGACCTGTACCGGAGGCTGCGGTTACAGTTTTTAGTACTCCTGATGATTGGTGTTGTGACACTCGAAACATGTAGAGTGGCTTTGCAGTAAATAAATATCTGCATACTGTTGCATCTGGTTGGATTTTTATTAACATTGAATTACGATGCACGGAACCATGAGCTAAAAATCCAGTGCTATATATATATTGAATTGTCTGCCTTATTAGGCCCTCACATTTCTAGTACGTTAACCCTGTCACACTTTGCGCTCAACTGTCTCACTACTGTCTTGTTTGTAATTCTTAACAGGTAGTGCCTTAAATATTGCTTAGGTGACGCTATATTAATACGTTAGTCGGGAATTCAATGTGTCTTAAGTGAGTGGCTCTTTGGTTGTCGAGTAGCCGCCATTATTCCGACAGTACAGCGATTAACATTCAGATCAATAGACTGAATGCTTCGGACTGGATACTAACCGTTCTGAAACAACCCAAAATTATAAATGAACAAAAATAAATAATTAAGCACAATATCAGAGCTCCTAAAAATCTGGGAGAAGTAAATTTGCGACTCTTCGTAAATACACCCTCTACCCCCAAAAGTGTCTGAACCCAAAATCAATATGGTTTAAAGTATCAGAGTCAAAATGTTTTAGACAGATATTCGGTATTATGTTTATTATCTGCAAGGCTGTCATGCCACTTTGGTCAGTACCATTTCATTTTCTTCATAGAACGTTTTTGTTCAAACCTGGTGGCTGGGACGAAGCCAAGACTTCGAAAATACCTGCCTAATGATCATCATTGGTAGCCACTAGATGATCGTCGTGGGATGTTCCTATTGCGGTAACCCAGCACATTCCGTGCCTATTCAAGTTCCAGTACAATTCCAGCAACGTATGAAGCTTCCTGGGGAGTCATTGTAAGGGCAATTGGCGTCTGTTTTGCGATATTTCACACCAGGTAGCCACAATATACAGTAATGTTACATCTGGATTGATAATGAAGACCTTGTTGTGGGTAGGCTACAATTAGGATACAGAGAGACCTTATGATGGAAGAGAAAGCTCGCTCATATTTGCGACCATAAGGGAATCAGCACGAAATTTCGCACTCGCTAAGCCCACTGCAGAGCGCAGACCCTTTTGAGAAAGTACTAATTCAATAATAATTCTCATGTTAGCAAGAATGTGCCACTTGTCCCAGTCCTGAGTTAGGTGAATCCAGTGCACACATTTTTATCACCTTTCTTTAGATCCATCTTAATGTTGTCTATATTTGCGCAAATTTTGGTAAAACTTATCAAATATTTGAGAGTTATGGGAAGAAAACATGGGCCTAGTAAGTACTCAAATACGAGATACATTATTCCTTTTATTTCGGTACATTTTGTAGACTATACATCGGGAAAACCACAACTGACACCTCAAACACCACATTACCGAGACGCCCACATTCTCAGCAGATTCCTTTTAC
>Ga0123352_10018291_pt1 | contig 11174 bp, 7 predicted proteins | sample TergutLab28metaG_FD_89700 | JGI IMG/M metagenome (GOLD analysis project Ga0123352, IMG submission 89700) | Labiotermes labralis P1 segment gut microbial communities from Petit-Saut dam, French Guiana - Lab288 P1 | ecosystem: Host-associated > Arthropoda: Insects > Digestive system > Gut ... | reverse complement strand
TCGAACAGCCTCAACTGAACGCAACAAGGAGAGAGTGGATGAGATCATTCAAGACGACAGGCGTGTGACTGTGGACACAGACTACCATCTTTTCGGATTTGTGAAGGATCGGCTGCGCGGACAACGTTATGAGACAACGGAGGCAATTCAGAAAGCAGTGCGTCAGTGTCTTCGGATGGCTGGAACGGAATTTTACAAATGGGGAATTTTCAAACTCCCAGAACGCTGGGAGGAATGTGTACAAAGAAGTAGCGATTATGTGGAAAAATAAAGAAAGGTCTGTCGGTTAAGGTGGTGTATTTGGTTTGTCAATAATAAAGCATGCTACTTTACAAACAATTGTTGCTCATGACTTTCGGTACGACCCTCGTATATTAAGTGATGTCGCGTAGTACCACCTTTCCTTTGGAAGTACAAACTCACAGGACAGACAAGTGAATTTTACCTGCGATAACAAACGTTTCATATATTAAGCTAAAGGGCAAGTATTTATAATATGATTTTTTTACAGTCTGCCCTTAGTGGAGGTGTTATCCTTGGGCTAATATTTTTCCTCACAAAACTTCATCGAGACGTGAAGCATTTTGCACAACCAACAGTTAATTAAATAAATTGTTTACCTGGACTTCGGTAGATATATTTACATTCTGGCAGGACAACAAATTGGTGGTGTGTTTAATGTCATGGAACTTTGGAAGGTTCCAGCAGAGTTGTCGGACAAGCAGAGAATAGAGTTGAACAGTCGTTTTTCGCTCTATGGGCTCTCTCGTATACATCGTACATTTCTTCAGATTCCTTATCGGTACTTGGAGGAAACCTGTAAGAAACACCCACGTTAAGCTATAATTCTGATATAATAGAAATTGTAAATTACGAATTTTTTATGCCATGCTACACAACACTGTAGGTTTACATAATAGCAGAAGAGAGAGCTAAAAAGAAGGGTATTATGCATGAAGGTAAATTGTACTAGTAATTTGAAATTACATGTTCATTTGAAAAATTAATTTTAGCGATTTTGTGTAATTGTGTTATAGTTTTGCATGGAGAATTTTTTTGCGAGAGCGTACCCTGGAGGAAAATTCGGACGCTTGTCTGATCATGTTGTCAGACCCACAGCGAGTAATATCACTTAACATAAGCTCAATTTGTAAAATAGGTTTATCGGCTTCACGAAACCCCTGTGCGCAATATGGTTTTATTTTAAATAAAGTGAACTCGGTGCACAATTTATTATTAGTATATTTTCTCTTTCCAGATGATGGACTATGTGCCCATCATCAGGAGAAACAACTGTATTTATTCGACACTTGGTACTGTCTGGTATGCAGGGTAAAATAAAGTTTCACTTCACTTAAATTTAATTCACCCTGCATACCAGACAGTATCAAGTTTCGCATAAAAAGTTGTTTCTCCTGATGATGGAAACATAGTCGCCCGAAACATGTAGAGAAAATATGTTAAGAATAAATATTTATTTTATTAGCAGGCTGTAAAATGTTTCCACATCTTCCTGCGCCAATTTGAAAATTATATTTTCTTCTTCCTCCAGTTGCCTCTGTCATTCCAGTCTTCTTCCTTTAATCCCTTTTCTCCCATCAGTCCTCTAATCCCTTCCGCCCAGTTAAGTTTAGGTCTACCTCGTTTTCTTCTTCCCGTTTGGCTCCATTTCATAACTGCTTTTGGTAATCTCCCTTCTTCCATTCTTTGAACATGTCCATATCATTGAAGTTGTTTGGTTTTAATATCGTCTAAAAGATACTTTAGTACATTCATTTTTTGTTTAATAATGGTATACCTAAAGAGCAAATATACTAAGAATAAATTGTGCACCGAGTTGGTTCTATTTACAAGATTATAGAGGGATGTACGGTCAACAAAACATAAAATAATTTTCCTGTTTCACAGAGCAGAGTCATTGTGATAAATCTGTAATCGCACCCTACTGTGATAGAGAAGGAGTGCCAGGTGAGCGAGGTCTCAGATTTCTTCCGTATGCAATGCTGAAGAGAAAAGTCGTAGGTACGTAAAATTTGATACCACGCCATAAATTGTCGCGCTATTTAAATTTCGCATTACTGTCTACTCAAAGTAGCGATGGATCCTCCTATACAGTATTAGTCCAAGTATTAGCAGGACTAACATTACTCAGCAATGATAGCGTTAGGAATTTGGCTACAAAAAAAAATAATTCCTTCATCTACCACATTCTTAACCTTTTTGCCTAAACTGTTCGCATTCATAATATTCTATCAGGAAACGTGCATGGCTCTGTATTGTAAATTTGGTACAGTTCTGACGCCTGTTAAGTCATGGTTCGATGCCCGGTAGTGGTAAGATCTTTTCTTATCTAACTGTCCAGACCTTTTACAGCGCCCATTCCCTCACCTTTGCCATGGATGGGGTCTCGTTTACTGGGATTCAAGAGACGGACGTGTCAAGCTGACAAATTTTCTTATGTAGTTACCCTTTTAAAACGCGTGCGGCTATACCTACGCTCTCCTTTACACGTTTATGACATGTTGCTTCTTTAAGAGCAGAGTTATCTTTATCTTTGAATTCCTCTCAGTATTTTTTTCAGGCTCAAATTATAGGAGAAAAAAATATTGTAGAAATAATTGTTATGAACAAATGCTTGAAACAAGTTTCCAAAGCAGCTTACGTGAACACTGCATAAAGAATCTCCTGTAGAAATGTTCCCTTCTCAGCCTTCCTTCGACCGGCCTCACATAGAGCCCGCAGAATGCATTCACGGCCTTCTATACCCATTCTGTAACCAGAACATCAGTAGCCCTCACTGTGACGTATTGTGCACAGTCGGTAACTAAATTACGTGTCGTAGGAAAGTAAAAAATTTTCGCTATTTATGCTGTCACAGATTACAAATTTATGTGTGTGTGCATGCAAATAAAAAAATAGTAACATAGACTAACAGGACCGCGGTAGCACAGTGGTTAAGGTGCTGTGCTACAAATCGGCAGGTTGTTGGTTCGATCCCAGCTGGTGTCATTGGAATTTTTTATTGGCATAAAATCCTTCTGATCGCACTATGGCCCTGGGGTCGACTCAGCCTCTAACAGAAATCAGTACCAGGAGCATTTCCTGGGGGTAAAGGCGGCCGGTGCTTAAGGCTGACAACCTTACCACCATCCTGTGCCGTTGTCATGTAATCTGAGAACCTTAACTTCCTGGAACCCTCTGGGCCACTCCAGGAATGTAACGGGACTGCTTTACCTTTACATAGCCTAACTGAACGCGTTGTTATACAATTCATGAACCCACTTATGATACTTACAGGAAGATGACAGTAAAGTGGGCTTGTGACGTCTGTGATACGTAAATAGGTGACTGTGCAGATTTCCTTCCTTCCTTCCGTAGCCTTCTGTAGCTTTTCGCCGTGAATTTTGAGAAAATATATTTGTCCGAAATATTGGTACGTATTTTAAATATAGGTATATTAAACGAATAAAATATTCCTTTGAGGAAAGCGCCTCTTGCAAAACACCCTTAATTACCTTGTCAAGAAATTTCACGTATTTATGAAACCCAGAATTTCGTTACAGTGTTCAAAAGACCCAGAGACTTTCCCCTGTCCTGAGGCAGATAATTCGAGTCTCAACCCCTTCCTAATAATGAATACTGTGCAATTTCATTAAAACGAATTTTAATGTTCTGCTAACCTCTCTCAACCTCTTAACCCGTGCACCGGACGGCCACATACATGTGTGACAATACCAGATGCTGTGTAATACAATTTTGACCTCCTTATGATTAGCACAACAGTGCTCGAAACATATAGAGGCGTATAATAAACTTAATATAAAAGAAGATTTTGTGCATTAATTTGGTTAATTACTAAGATTAATTAAAACAGTTGAATAAGTCAGTAAATCAGTTCCGGGATACTCACGTATTAAGCACCGGCTCCAGCTTCGCATAAAGTTCTCTTCGATTTCTGCGGTGAGTCTCTTCTTCTTTCATTTTAAAGAAGTTAAATTGAAACGTTTTTTCACTTGGCAGTTCCCAATTTGTACCAAGCGTATAACCAAATATTAAGTCTGAGCGATAAATTCCTGCAGCTTGTAGGCAGAAACCGAGCTGTTGAGAAAACAGATCAAAATACAATTTCAAAGTTCTTAAATACGAGGCTTATTCAGAAAGTAAGTACGTTTCGCTGTAAAAAAAATCGAGTAAGGTTTCGTATAAAATTTTATTGTTATCAGATTCTACATTATTCAAACTATTTTTCCACATATTCGCCGCTATTATTGAGGCACCTATCGTAGCGGGGCACAAGTTTTTGTGTACCCTCCTCATAGAATGCGGCCGCCTGCGATATTAGCCACATCTGCACTGCATCTTTCAGGTCATCGTCGTCGTCAAATCGCTTGCCGCCCAAGAACTTCTTTAGGTGTAGGAAGAGGTGATAATCACTTGGCGCCAAATCAGGGCTGTATGGGGGGTGGTCCATTTGTTTCCACTTAAATGAGGCGATGAGGTCTTGAGTCTGAGGTGCAGAGTGCGGCCGAGCGTTATCGTGAAGAAAAGAATGGTGGCACTCAGCATTTCCTAACCATGCCAACACTCATCGCATTGTCACCATACACTTGAGAGATCTGGTGATGAATCTCACTTGGAAGCACATTCCTAGCGTTCAAATAACGAATTACAGGCCGTATTACACAGTTGGCGACCCCATCAATTATCTTAAACATGTTTAACGCACAGGAACAAACGTAAACATAACACGAATTTCACGAAATGACTTCTGTGGCTTCTCAATTGGTAGAGGAAGTCACTGCACATGTGCAAAGTGACAGTCTCGAGGATGCGTGAGACATATGCGCAGACGGTACTTACTTTCCGAATAACCTACGTATCACGTCATAACCTCTTAGCATTACTGAAGAATAAAAACCAACTAGATACCACTTATTATTTTATTGTACTTCTTGTAGGCTCAACATGTTTCGGGCACTACTATGCCAATAATCAGGAGCTCGCGACTACAATGTTGATTACCACAATGGTCGTTTTGTTCTTGGTTTGCTGTAGGTTGGAGGTTAGGTGTGGTTAGGCTGGAGTAGTGCCTGGGCTGCAGGCTATAGACATTATAGTCACGAGCTCCTGATGATGGGCATAGTAGTGGCCGAAACATGTTGAGACTATAAGAAGTACAGTATAATAATAAGTGGCATCTAGTTGATTTTTATTCTTCAGTTATCACAATGATGCACGGTCCAACAAATATCAAATTCTCTTGGCATTACTTTGCATTTACCTGATAGTTACTTTAGGGAAACCTTTCAAGTAAGATTTTATTTTCTGATGTAAATATAAACACAAGCATCTACACACGAGCTCCACTTCTGATGAACATTCCTCATCTGAAATTTCAGAAGTTTGGTCCATAATGTATCCATACGCAGCTGCCTCTTCGGACCGACAGCCATTGTACTAACCACGGCATAAGAGATTAAATGTTGGGCGGTTTTTAGGTGTTTTCACCAGCCTTTCCAGCATTTCTGCTAAGCTAAATATGCAAACACTCTTATTAATCTTTTAAAGAGAATAGATACCTAACACGGGAACCAAAGGGAATTAGCAACTACTTAAAACACTTTATTATCCAACAGATGCACAAATATATAATTCGTAGATACAATTAGAATTATTATAAAATATTTAAAATATTTAAAAATTTCTCCAACATGTTTCGGATCACAAGGGATCCATCATCAGGGAGCTTTATACAGTGTTTGGCTAAAATTACAGTAATGGTTCTATCGTGTCCGTTGATATGGACGTGGTCGGTGTTATGGCAGCATATTTACCCGTGGTGCGTGTGTGTACTGCACAGTGCAGAGTGCGTGTGTACTGCACAGTCTAGAGAAGCCTCTATAGACTCTACAGTACACACACACGCACTCTAGTGCCCCTCTAGACTGTGCAGTACACACGCACTCTAGTGCCCCTCTAGACTGTGCAGTACACATGCACTCTAGTGCCACTCTGCACTGTGCAGTACACACACGCACCACGGGTAAATATGCTGCCACAACACCGACTACGTCCATATCAACGGACACGATAGAACCATTACTGTTATTTTAGCCAAGCACTGTATAGAGCTCTCTGATGATGGATCCCTTGTGATCCGAAACATGTTGGAGCAATTTTAAATATTTTTTAAATATTTCATAATAATTCTAATTGTATCTACGAATTATATTTGTGCATCTGTTGGATAATAAAGTGTTTTAATCGTCATTGATGCACGGTACAAACATGAAAATTAGCAACTTGTCTACAATATAAATAAGCCGTGACATCTGTATCTGCAGTGAAGTGTATAATTTCCAAGCCGTTCCCCGTTTTATACCGCAAGTCATTCTACACTACAGAAGTAAGGCACATCCATTTTTTTATTGTATGTACTTACCTGAAGAATGCTTCCTTCAGGAAAGTTGAGGTAACGCTTCTTCCTTGACAAGACTTTCTGATCTAATAGATATGAGTCATCTGGATCTTGCGCTAGAGTGATGGAAAATGGGAATTCTATGACGAAGATGAGACAGTTCAAAACTGCGGACCGCATGGCTTTCTGCTCGACGAATGCGATGGAAGGAGAGCAGACGGAAGTACATGAACTGTGGGATGTATGAAACAGTTTGTAATATGTTTTGAAAAACATCACAATGAAGGGTTAATTAAGAACCGAAATTAAATGCTTACGAACTATTACAGCATCGTTAAATACAATCAGCAGCACAATATACCTGATTATCCTGCTGACTGGAGCAAAAAGTATTATTGTAGATAGTCTTGTGAAGATCCTTAGGCAAATTATGTATTCGGTTGTGTCACATTACAGCCTAGCGACTTGATTAAAGGAGAGTGTTCGGTCGAGCTTCTTCTGCTCCTCTGAAAACCGATACTTCCTCAACTGAACTATCATCTGATCATTATCAAGTAATTTTCTCTTATCTATTAAGTCTCCACGGTTCCTGTACGGATAAGAACTGCTAAGTACGAATAGAACACATCTTTGGAGTTAAAAACATATTTTGCTCAAACGAGGGGCCAAAAAATAAAAGCCGTTACTATGTAATAGTATGTAAATAGAAAAACGTGTTTACGGAGAACGAAACGTAAATGCAGTGAGATTATTCATTTGTTTGTAATGGCAGTTAACGTACTGGATGAATGTAGAATTGTTTACACAGGCGTTCGACAAAATGAACTGTATCTTCAGCTGTGTTACTTCCTGTATTCATGAAGACAGATTGCTTTGCCTTATAATATACATCACAGGGAAACTTTTTTAACCACATAGAATCTGTTCTTTATCAGCTAAGATATTTTCACAGAAGAAACTGTCCCTTCTACAAGCATGAAATTGACGGGCATTTGAAGGTTTAATACGAAGAATATCACAAGCGGAACGTATAAATGTTGATTAAGTGAGGCATAGAACCTGAATGATATGAGACAAGTCTTTTCTCTTGAAGAAATTGAAGTACGTCATATTGTTATTATTAGTATTATTATTATTATCATCATCGTCATCATCATCATCATCTCCTTTATGCAGGGTATTCATACTTATATTCCTGAGACAAACTATGTCCCTAGGGAATACAGTGTTGCAGCAATTCTGTTGTTACTCTTCATGGTGCTTATTGTTAGTTTCAGTGTTGAATCTATTGTACTTTTACATTAGTACTTTCCGAAGTATGTGTGCAGTGCAAAAAATGGCTGTTTTCTGTAGGTCATTGACCTCATGTTTTCCTCGTATGTTGCTCACGTATTTTCTGAATGACTTTGAAATAGTTCCAGTCGTCCCTCTTATTACTGGTACCACCTTTTTTTTTACATTTCACATGCGCTGTATTTCTATTTTAAGGTCTTTATATTTTAGAATCTTCTCGGCTTCTTCTTCTTCTTCTTCTTCTTTTATTATTATTATTATTATTATTACTATCATCGTCATCATAATCATAATCATCTTTTCACGATCCTATATTTGTAAAAGTTGACGAATTTAATTACACAAATGACTAATTTTATTGAGCAGTTCTTTCTCAAAGATGAGAGGCGCTCCACCAGTCAAGAAATTTCACACCCAGATCTGAATACATTAATACATTTCGAATTGCTTCTGAAATGGAACCAGCAACAGAAGGGTAACGAACTCATCATTGTGTGCCCCATTTGAGTAATAAATACAAAAAATTCATAAAAACTTGGCGTTAATGCTCACATGAAGTGAAGTGAGAGTAAGAAAGTTACTGAATTAGGCTACATTTCTAAGTTTGAAAGAGATACAATGGCTAGTTTTCACACACATTGATACAGCGAATACTTCATTAGTCGTCAAGACGGGAGCTGGTTCTGTGCTACATTGTCAAGGATTTTAAAGCTGTAGTAATTTATAACGCGCTGAATAAATTGATTTGTTACACATGGAATAACATTTCGATGTACACTACTTGATTTTACCAACTTTTAAAATCATATCACTCATCAGAGTGAACATAGTTTTTAAAACTCATACGTAAGTAGCCTAATTCTCTAACAGACATGTGCGATGTGAAACGTAACCCTGCCCAGTCTGAATTTTAATACTAGGCATGTTGTACGGAATTTTCAGTCAGGGCATTAATGCATTAATAGTACCTCATATTAGGTATTTTATTATAAATGAATTTTTCAAGCCGAAACATGTAGCTTTCATTATATATTTTTTCTTGTGTTACTAATAAAACTTTTTTTATTTACACAAAATCCTTCCGATCGCACTATGGTCCTGGGGTCGACTCAGCCTCTAAAAGAAATGAGAACCAGGAGCATTTCCTGAGGGTAAAGGCGGCCGTTGCGTAAGGCTGACAACCTTACCACCGTCGTGTGCTGTTGTCATGAAGTCTGGGAACCTTAACTTCCTGGAACCCTCTGGGTCACTGCAGGCCTGTAACGGGACTGCTTTATCTTGCCTACTAATAAAACTGGCTCTGTCTGAAAGCACATCGAAGAGTATTTGGTATTAAGAACAGGGTGTAACGCAACAAACGAAAGTGTTGCCGCTTGCGTCTGGTTCCGTTTGCTTGGGAAACTACTGGCCCCATCTTCAGGAAATGAGATGAAAGGACCAGGTGCAATCACAACTTTTATTATTCTCCCAGACCAAAGGGTGGCATAATACAATAAGACCACAATGTGAAGTTCTAAACTTAAAGATTAAAACCTGTTTTCAGTGTTATTTTGATCACTAAATTCAGTTCATTCCATTTGTTAACGTGCTTTCCGCACAAGCTTTCTTACATTTGGACACACTTTAAAATGGATTACCGCATACACTCACATCACCGTTATTTTCTGGTAATGGTATAATTTCTTATTATGTAGGCACAGTCATATCAACTGTATATTTTATCTTACACAACTACACCAATATAGTTACTGGCCTATCCGAAGTGTTCTCAGATAGCACTCTTGGTATCAGTTTGTCTACATTCCTTGAAATTGGTTTGAAACCTGCTGACGTAGGAATAGCTGCATCATTCTCCTATGGTGGCCATGAAATAGTTTTATTAGTGTTTTATTGCATAATAAAATTTTGTTTGTCGGTTATAAGAGATACTGCATCAGGAGACGTCAGGATCCTTGAAGCAAGAAGGGAAGATCTCCGAACAAGGTCTCTCTGTTCTGTGGGCACGGTCGTATTTGACGAAGTCTCTACTCGCCTCCCATTCGTTCGCATCTCTTTGGGGTAATCTGAAGGAGAACAAATCTATTAAAGAGTATTGATTTTTCTTTCATGATTTTGCAAGTATTTTAGGTTAATTAGCTTATGGATATCCAAATTTTATGAGCCACACATTTTTCATGCATTCTCGACACAGGTTATTCTTGGTTTCCCTGTGCCTAAAAGCAAATGCTGAGATGGTTCCCAAGATCCCAAGTTGCCACTACATGTTTCTCATGTAGCCCTTCCGACTTAAATTTAGTATTAACCAATTTCATGTTTTGTATACATGTAAAATAACCACTGCCACCGGGTGACAACCCAATTGCATTAAATAAATATTGTTATTATAATTTCCAGTCTGATGAGCCTAAACCAGAGACAAGCAGTAAAGGCAGTCTTGTAATACTAATTTGTAAGTCAGCACAACTGGTTTTATTACACAAGATAATATGTAGGCTACATGTTTCGACTAATAAGTAGTCATCTTCAGGCCTATTCTTTACAGGTTAAGTTACAATTAAAGAATAGACCTGAAGATGACTATTTATTAGTCGAAACATGTAGCCTACATATTACCTTATGTAATAAAAGCAGTTGTGCTGACGTACAAATTATTATTATTATTACAATACGTATCCAAACACTTCGTGATGTCATCATTCAAAAAAAATACAGTCTGTTCAAGTACATTCGCTAATAAGCGCGTATAAAACTTACGTGAATACGACATGGAGGATCTCTCCTAGGAATGATCCTTTGGCGCCTCGTGGACGCTGACCTGACTCGCACAGTGCCAGCAGAAGACACGACTCTCCGTCCAGTCCCATCCTATCGTTTTAAAACACAGATATTCATCAGCCATTTTTTTTGTATAAAAGTAACTTGAAATTGATTATCTTACGTTTCCCATTTTGTCGTTATAATTTTAATATCGATCATTTAAGTCTAATCCTTTTTATTCTATTGATATCAGAAATTTTCAAGAGTTCCGAATTTTCCTATAAATCTGGCAAACTGCAGTACATCGTCCATGTACAAAACCTAGGAAATATAGTGAGAGTGTTCTGGAATTAAATCTGTTTATTTTTACGTAATAAAGCCTTTAAGTATTATAGAGCCACAGTATTTTCCTGTAGTGGTTGCTAGTTTTCTTATAGCTACTCCCACAAATGTGGCTTCATATAGATGCCCTATAACATCTGCACTCTACTTTTCAATCTGAATGCCATATTAGGAGAAGACTATAGGCTTATTCAGAAACAAAGAATAAAGAAGTGATAACTGAAGAATAAAGAACCAACTAGATGCCACTTATTATTATACTGTACTTCTTATAGGCTCAACATGTTTCGGGCACTACTATGCCCATCATCAGGAGCTCGCGACTGTGATGTTGATTACCACATTGGTCGTTTCGTTCTTGGTT
>Ga0123352_10018290_pt1 | contig 11174 bp, 11 predicted proteins | sample TergutLab28metaG_FD_89700 | JGI IMG/M metagenome (GOLD analysis project Ga0123352, IMG submission 89700) | Labiotermes labralis P1 segment gut microbial communities from Petit-Saut dam, French Guiana - Lab288 P1 | ecosystem: Host-associated > Arthropoda: Insects > Digestive system > Gut ... | reverse complement strand
TATCAAACTGAATTAATCGCCAAGCCTCACGCCCTCAATATGGTCTCTGATCACTTGGCCTTCTTGCGATTTGAAATACCTGTTATGGCTTTCTACGCTACTCATCCAGTTGAATATCCAGAAATCTTTAGGGGAGATGTTCTTCATACTCCTGACGATGATTTAGATTTCATAATGGAAAATTTCCCAGGCAGAATCGAACGTGCATTAGGTTCATTTGGTCAGTTGTTAGAAGCGATTTTGGTAAGTGAGAATTTTACGGAGTAGGTATCCGCGTCAATATCACAACCATCATCCGATGAGCCGAACATCCTAAAACGGGTAGAAATCCAATTTTAGGAGAAGTCGCGAAAAACAAAGCAATTGTTTAAACCAAGGAGTGAAGACGATGAAAAAATTATTGTTAGTATTAGGATTATTGATCACGTTGCCACTGGCAGCATGTAGCGCCGATCAAGCGGCAGAAACACCACGGGAGCCTGAAGAATTACCGATAACCATTCGTGACTTCGATGTGGCAGAAGGCGAACATGGTTACATTGGTGTCTACGTTTTAGAACAAATGCAGGACCAGTTCCCCTATCGTCTGGCATTCTCGGACCGCGAACTAGAAGCGGCAGAGTGGATCCAAACCACTTTACTCCAAATGGGGTTTGAAGCAGGTCAGATCGAGATCCAATCTTTCGATATTGATACACCAACTTCTTCTTGGTGGGGAGAGGCCATTTGGATGGTGGAGATGTATGAGAGCATGGGGGACTACGACGAAGTGGAACGTATTGACACAAGTCAAAACGTCATTTTGACCATCCCTGGTCGCAGCGAACAAACCATTGTTATCGGTGCGCATTACGATGGCGTTGGAAATCCAGGAATTAGTGACAACGCCAGTGGCGTTGCTCTTCTTTTAGAAAGTGCTTATCGTATGCAAGACATCGACCATTATTATACATTGCAATACGTATTTTTCGGTGCAGAAGAAGTGGGACTAATCGGTTCATTTTACTTTGTTGACAACTTATCACAAGAAGAAATGGATCGTCTTGTGTTGATGATTAATGCGGATGTGATCATGGACGGACCAGACTTAGTTTATGCCATCGGGTATGTAGAGGGAGATTCAATGGAAGCCATATGGGACCGTGTCGTTGTAACAGAGTCAGAATTAACTCGCCATGTGGACCAGCTAGCTAACGAACTCAACGATAACTATCAAACGGAGCTGATAGCGAAGCCACATGCTGTTGGGTTACCGTCTGATCACCTCGCGTTCGTCCAATTTGATATCCCTGTGATGACCTTTTACGCCACTCATCCAGTGACCTATCCAGAATTTTTTAGTGGTGACGTTCTCCATACACCAGACGATGACTTAGACTTCATTATGGAGAATTTTCCAGGGCGTGCAGAGCGTGCCCTCTATTCTTTCGGTCGATTTTTAGAAGCTGTATTGAGTAGTGAATTTTAGGAAGAGTGAAAGCGTTGGGAGCGGGGGATTGAAATCTGATTTAGAAAATGTAGGTGTTAGAAATGAAAATAACGAATTGGCAAGAAACAGTGGTCACCTGTTTCTCCTTATTGGTGTCAGGTTTTTTGAATGGGCATACGCAAGTGGATATGGGAATCTTCGTTGGACCTCAAACAGGAAATGTGGTGAATTTAGGGTTGAATATCGCTAGTGGCGATAGTGAAATGTGGGTTAGGAATTTAATTAATTTCCTTTCTTTTATTGCCGGATGTGCCTTAGCTACGATCTTGATTAAGAAGCTGAATAGTAAAAGTAAGCAGTTTATGATCGGATGGACCATTTTAACGGTGGCTACGATTAGCTTTATTTTGTTTCAGTCGGATTTACCGATCAATTTAAATGTATTTATGATGAGCGTGGTCTCTGGAATCACCTTATGCTTTTTTAGAAAAATTGGTCACGTGGAATTAAACAACGTTGTTGTGACAGGGAACATGCGAAGCATTGCCATGTCAGCCGTTGACACCTTTGGCTTTAAGAACGAGAAAAGCTTTAGTACCTTTGTTATTATCTTAGTAGGTGTCTTCTTCTTTTTCTTAGGCGCTTTGCTCTTTGGAATTGCCAATCGCTTAGGTGGGAACCACGTTCTATTTGTTGGGATGTTCCTCTGTTTTACTCCGTTTTTATTTATGCCAAGATCCGTTGTGGATTAATTGATCGTAGACAAGAAGGGTGTGGCTTTTTATCTCTGCTTTGCGGGGATTTTTTTGTGGTGTAGTCTGTTAGTTTATGATATACTTGATAGTAGTCTTTGAGGTGATTTATGATGAAAAAAATGACAGGGTCAGAAATTAGAAAGATGTTTTTGGATTTCTTTGAATCAAAAGGTCATATGGTGGAGCCAGGTGCATCGTTGGTTCCTCATGAAGATCCGACTCTTTTATGGATCAACAGTGGTGTAGCAGCCATTAAAAAATATTTTGATGGATCGGTTGTTCCCAAAAACCCGCGGATTGTTAACGCACAAAAGTCCATTCGTACCAACGACATTGAAAATGTGGGTCATACGGCACGACATCACACGTTTTTTGAAATGCTAGGTAACTTCTCCATTGGTGACTATTTCCGTGAAGAAGCCATTGAATGGGCCTGGGAATTGCTAACCTCTGAAAAATGGTTTGCCTTTGACAAAGAGCTGCTTTACGTCACCGTTTATCCAACAGACGAAGACAGCTATCAAGTGTGGGTCAAACTCGGGGTTGATCCAGCCCATATTATTAGACTTGAGGAAAACTTCTGGGAAATTGGTGCTGGACCATGTGGACCGTGTACGGAAATTTTCTTTGATCGCGGCGTTAAGTACGACCCTGAAAACGTCGGGATTCGTTTACTTGAAGAAGACATTGAAAACGACCGTTACATCGAAATTTGGAACGTCGTTTTATCACAATTCAACTCAGATCCTGAACTGGAGCGCCATGAGTATAAACCTCTACCAAGCCAAAACATTGATACAGGGATGGGGCTTGAGCGGATGGCTTGTGTTCTTCAAGAAGTGGAGACAAATTTTGAAACGGATCTGTTTATGCCGATCATCAAGAAAGTAGAAGAATTGTCAGGATCTATTTACGAAGGTGCGTTAAAATCGTCCTTTAAAATCATTGCTGACCATGCTCGTACCGTAACGTTTGCCGTAACGGATGGTGCTATGCTATCAAATGAAGGACGTGGTTACGTCCTACGTCGTTTGCTTCGTCGCGGCGTGCGTCACGGGAAGAATTTAGGTGTAAAAGGTGCCTTCTTATATAAGCTAGTTCCAATTGTGGCAGAAATTATGAAAGATTTCTATCCAATGGTATCAGAGAAAGCCAGCTTTGTTGGAGAGGTTATTAAAGATGAGGAAGATCGTTTCTTAAAGACCCTTGCGGAGGGCGAGAAGAAGTTTAACGACATGGCAGCCGTCAGCGGTAAAATTTCAGGGGCGGATGCTTTTATGCTGTATGACACTTACGGATTCCCGTTTGAGCTGACCTTAGAACTGGCTGAAGAGCGGGGGTTGAGCATGGATCGAGCTGGCTTTGATGGGGCCATGAAAGAGCAACAAGACCGTGCCCGAAGTGCGCGTGGTGAAATAGCAGACATGCAAGCTCAGAGTGAAGTGCTAATGAATTTCAAAGAAAGATCAAGATTCGTAGAAGGGGATTGGAAATGTGTAGCCCAAATTATCTTGTTGTTGGATGAAGAGGGTAACCCTATAGAAGAGCTAACGGATGAAGGGAAAGTTATTTTAGATAAAACACCCTTTTATGCAACAGGTGGCGGGCAAGTGGCTGATGTGGGCTATTTCATGGTACCGACAACGTTGCGTATTGGTAACGGCCCAGCGAGGGATACCTATGTGGTTGTGGCAGATGTTTGTGATGTGACTAAAGCGCCAAATGGTCAGTCCCTTCACCATGTTAAAATGAAGGAAGGGCACAGCATTTTATTAGGAGAATTTTTATATGTTCATATTGATGATATTAGGCGCAGTGAAGTGGAGAAAAACCATACGGCAACCCATTTATTGCATCAAGCTTTGAAAAAAGTATTAGGTGAAAACACCAATCAAGCAGGCTCTCTGGTAAATGCGGAGTACTTACGCTTTGACTTTAGCCACCGCGCGGCGATGGAACAAGATGAGATAGAAGAAGTCGAGGCGTTGGTTAATGAGATGATCTTTGAAGGGTTAAGGGTCAATAGCCAGTATATGTCTCTTGATGCGGCGAAAGAAAAAGGGGCGATGGCATTGTTCGGTGAAAAATACGATGCAAAGTGTGTGCGTGTGATTGAAGTTGGCGATTTTAGCATTGAACTTTGTGGTGGAACCCATGTTTCCAATACGGCTGAAATTGGCTTGTTCAAAATCATAAGCGAGTCTGGTATTGGGGCAGGTATTCGTCGGATCGAAGCGGTGACATCAAAAGGGGCCTTTGACTATTTAAATACTTATCTAATCCGTGTGAATGAGCTTGCTACGCGCTTAAAGGCAAAACCGAATAACTTAGAAAACCGTGTGGATACCTTAGTATCTGATTTGTCGGAACTAAAACGTGAAAACGAGTCGCTAAAAGCACAGATGGCCAATGTAGCCGTATCTGATTTAGCAAGTCAGGTCGAGGTAGTCAATGGCATCAATTTACTAACCGCCCGTCTCGACGGTGTAGCTATGAATGATTTGAAGACCATGATCGACGAATTCAAACAAAAACTAGCTGATGTTGTTATCGTTCTTGCCAGTGAAGTAGAGGGCAAAGTTTCCCTTGCTTGTGGGGTAACGCCAGAGTATGTGAAACAAGGATTAAATGCCGGTAAAATCGTCAAAGAAGTGGCTATGATTTGTGGTGGAAATGGTGGTGGACGTCCTGATATGGCTACTGCTGGGGCAAAAGAAGCCGATAAAATCGAGACGGCTCTTGAAAAAGTGAAAGAATTGTTGACCTAATACTGATTCGCATTAAAAACCTTACAAAAGCTGGACCTTTCCGTCCTATACGTCGTCAGTGCTTCACTAACGCACCTTCTAGGTGCGCAACATAAAGCACTCCCTTGTCTAAGAACGAGAATCTCTGCGTTTTTATAGACAGGTTTTAAACACGAATTAGTATAAAAACGATAAAAAACTTTCATTATGAAGTTGTTTCGTGGTAAAATAGCATTAAATACTTAGAATGAGTGGGTGAGAAGTATGACAAATAATAGAACCATGTTATTGGATCAAGTGTTGAAAAAGGAATTTGAGCAAAAAGCACACGTTGAAAAGGTGTTGCTGGAGGTACTTACTTCCCTTGAAGCTAAAGGGTATAACCCGGTTAATCAAGTGGTAGGATATTTGATCTCAGGAGATCCAGCTTACATTTCAAGTCACGATGGCGCACGCGGTAAGATTGGGCAATTTGAGCGAGATGAAATCCTAGAGGTTTTGATGGAATGTTTTATCACCCATGCAAAGTAATAAAATCCTAGGTCTGGATTTGGGAAGCAAAACACTAGGCATTGCCATCAGCGATGTCTTTGCAATCTTTGCACAACCAGTCGAAACGTATCAGTTTAAAACGAATCATTATAAACATGCCATCGAATACGTTGCCCTTCTGGTAGAAAAAGAAAATGTGACCACCATTGTACTGGGACTTCCTATTAATATGAACAACACCGAAAACGAGCGTAGCGAAATAAGCAGAAGATTTGCTAAAAAATTGGAAGATGCGACGAGGGTTAATGTCGTGTTATGGGATGAACGGATGACCACCATGGAAGTAGAGCGTGTGCTCATCGATGGTGGTGTGCGTCGCGAAAAGAGAAAAGATCATGTGGATAAATTGGCTGCAACGGTGATCTTGCAGAACTATTTAGATGCAAGAAAAAAGGAGAGAGAATAATGGAAAATACAGAAGAAAACATCTTAACAGTCATCGACGAGGATGGAACTGAAATCGAATGTGAGATTTTGTTTACCTTTGATTCAGAAGAATACAAAAAGAACTATGTGGTTTACATGCCGATTGGTGAAGAATTCGTTGACGAAGAAGGGATTCCACAAATTCACGTGTCATCTTACACCATGAACGAAAACGGTGAAGGTGGAGGCTTAGAGCCGATTGAAGACGAGACAGAGTGGGACATGGTAGAAGAAGTCATCGATTCGTTTTTAGAAGAGCACGAAGATGAAGATGAGGATACTCCTGTATCGTAGATGAAATGGAGTAAAAGCTAGATGAAACGGACATTTTTTGGTCCGTTTTTGGGCTTATAAGGAGTCAAACAATGAATAAGAAAAAAATATTTATCGCATTGGGGGTTGTAGTTATAGCGGTTATTGGGTCGTTAATTGCAGGATATTTAATCATTGATCAACACACCCATCGACCGATTAATACAACGGGAGAAAACATCCATTACGTTGAAATTGAAATCGAAACGGGGATGCTTCCAGGCGATGTTAACGAGTTGCTTTCCCATCATGGGCTAATTAGAAGCACCGCAACAGCTAATTGGATCGTTCGACTCAACAACTGGGGCGGCATTCAAGCAGGGATCTATTCTCTTAGTCAAGGGATGTCATTATCTGACATGTACGGGATGTTTATTGCTGGTCGTGTCGTAGAAGAAGAAACCATTCGTGTGACCATCCCTGAAGGCGAGACCTTGGAATTTATAGCGCATGCCTTTGCAGAAGGCTTAGGTTTTGATGAGAATGAATTGATGGTACTCTGGAGTAACGTTGCTTTTCTAGAAGAACTCGTCGATGCTTACTGGTTTTTAACAGATGAAATTTTCGGAGAGGATATCATCCATCCGTTGGAAGGGTATTTTTATCCAATCACCTACTTTATTCCTGTTAGCTTAGATGATCCGAAAGAATTGACTCATATTCTTCTTGATATGACAGAACATCGCATCGCTGATTTGCGCGACGAGATAGAAGAACATGAGATGACGTTTCATGATATTTTAACGTTTGCTTCTATTATTGAAGCAGAAACCCAAGAGGACGATGAAATGTTAATGGTATCAGGTGTTTTTCACAACCGATTGGAGATAGAGAAACAGTTCCAATCTTGTGCAACGGTTCAATACGTTTGGCCAGAACGTCGAACCCATGTGACCTATGAAATGACCCAAGTGGATTCGCCATACAACACCTATCGAAATGCAGGTCTGCCACCAGGAGCCGTGAATAGTCCTTCTATCCATGCCATTCATGCGGTGATGAATCCAGTGGATCATGACTACCTTTTCTTTATTTCTGATATGTTTAACTGCATCGATGGTCGGACCCATTTCTTTACCAATTACACGGATCATTCTAACTTTCGTAGAGAAAACTTAGATCCATCTTATCAAGCAGGTGAAAGCATGTGTGATCCAGACGTACAAGTCGTGAATTAATACAAGTAGTACAAGGAGAATGAACAATGAAAAAATCAAATTTTAGCAAAGTCGTTATTGGAATTGGCATATTAATTATCGGGTTATTAATCGCAACCTTCATTTTGAACCGACCACAAGGTGATATCCGCCTCGTTTACATTGGGAATGCCGAATTTGAGGCCATTTTAGACGACGATAGTGGAGAAGGAGCTTTTGTTTACATCGGTCGTCTCACTTGTCCTGCTTGTACGGCTTTGCGACCTGTCATAGAAACTTTACCAGGCTTTAATGCTGATTTAGATTATTTTGAAACCGACATGGCCATGGCAGAAGATGCGGAATGGACAGCGGAGCTAGGGGAAAGAGTCGAGCTAAGAGGCGTTCCAACCATTGTTTACATTGAAAATGGTGTGGTTATTGACCGATTAGTTGGTGTTCAAGATGTTCCAACGCTGACTGACTTTTTCGATAGAAATGGTGGGCTTGACTAATGGCAAGCGTAGTACTGGACACAGCATTTAAGCTGATCCAACATAACGAACTGTCACTTGAAATGAAAGCTTATGCTAATACATTCGATGTACCCATTATTAAAGACGACGGACTGGAGACCATGCTCCAGTTTTTACGTTTAAAAAAGCCAAAAAGGTTGCTAGAAATCGGGTCGGCCATTGCTTATTCGAGTATTATGTTGACGCGCCACTTAGAGGGCATTGAGATTGTAACCATTGAGCGCGATGAAAAGACGTATTTAAAAGCTTGTGAATACATCAAGAAATCCGGATTGGAAGGTCAGATTCAAATCTTTCATGCCGATGCTTTAGACTTTGATGTGACCCTATTAGAGGATGAGATTTTTGATGTGATCTTTATTGATGCGGCAAAATCAGCCTATCAGCGCTTTTTTGAGAAGTACGAAGCCTTTTTAGCAAAAGATGGCTTGATCGTTTCTGATAATCTATTATTTCATGGTCACGTTTTCAAAACAAAGCAAGAGCTGAGTAAGAATCTAGGCGACTTAGTTCGTAAGTTGAATACTTATTCCAAGTGGTTAGCCGAACACAAAAATTACGATACCATCTTTTTACCGCTAGGAGATGGCATGGCGTTTAGCTATCGGAAAGACAAGTAGCTGGGATTGTTAAATTATTGTTGGGAGATTAAAAATATGGAATTTACGATGATTTGGGATAAGGAAAGAGCTTAAATCATCGTTAGAAGACCTAAAACTCAAGATTTACGATAATTTAAAGCCAAATAGCGGCTAAAATTATCGCTAAAAGGCTAAAAATATGAGATTCACGATAATTTGAGCTTGAAAGGAGGCTTGCACGATGAAAAAACCTGAATTAATCGTCCCCGCGCGGGATATGGAAACTATTTCTAGATTAATAAAAGCAGGAGTAGATGGTATGATCGTTGGTGATGCACGGTTTATATTGTGTGGGTTAGGATCGTTTACTAAAGAAAGTTTGCAAGAGGCAATTAACCTTGGGCATGGGCATGGAAAGAAAGTTTATTTTTTAGTAGATGCGATCATGCCTAATGCCTTGCTTGATGAATTTCACCATTATTTGCAAGAGATTAAACATCTTCCATTCGATGGCATGCGGGTATCAGACTTAGGAGCATACCGCTTGATTCGTCAGGTATTGCCAGAAATGAAGCTTCACTTAGTAGACGGCATGATGTTAACCAATTACGAGACGATCAATTATTGGGCGGACCGTGGAATACATCGAGCGCGCTTGGCTCATGAACTGACCTTAGATGAAGTCGTTGATATCAAAAAATCTACTAAAGCTGAGATTGAGGTTTTAATTCATGGCGCGCCTTTGATGTTTACGTCACGAAGACAACTCGTTGAGAACTACTTGACTTTCCAAAAGCAACTAGGTAAGCAGGTCACCGTTACCGAAGGTGGTCAACACTTATACGACGCAGAGCGTGATTTTTACTATCCGATCGCTTGCAACCCGCACGGGACTCACATTTATGGCGGATCTGATGCCTGTATGGTCGATGACTTAGACGCACTCGTTCAGGTTGGTGTTGATGCTTTCTATTTGGACAATTTCACCTATGAAGAAGAGGCTTTTATCAAGATTGTCGAACTTTATCGCGTGTCCATTGATCTAGTGTTAAACGATCCCGATCGCTACGAGCAGGTGAAGCGTGCTCTTTATATGGAAGCCGAAAGATGGCAGTCACCAAATCGGCCATTCGATCGCGGGTTTTATTACAAGCCAACCATTTATAAAAATAAAAGTGGAGACGAGCATGTCAGCTCCGAGTCAAAACTAGATAAGAATAAGGAGAATGCGTAGTATGGGACGACCCATCGTATCAAAAGTCATCGAGGGCAAACGTGTCATCGTTAAAAAACCTGAATTGTTGGCACCTGCGGGCTCCTTAGAGAAGCTGAAAATCGCTGTCCGCTATGGAGCAGATGCGGTGTTTATTGGCGGTCAAGAATTTGGTCTACGTTCAAACGCGCAAAACTTCTCTTTGGATGACATCCGGGAATCCGTCCTTTTTGCCGCTAAATACAACGCAAAAATCTACGTCACGACCAACATCATTGCTCACAACGAAAACATTGCCGGATTGGAAGACTACCTACGGGCCCTTGCCCATATCGGCATTGCTGGGATCATTGTGGCTGACCCTTTAGTGATCGAAGCTTGCAAACGCGTAGCGCCCAAGGTAGAAATTCACCTTTCTACCCAGCAATCCACCATGAATTACTCTGCCGCCCGTTTCTGGCAAGAGGAAGGACTACATCGGGTGGTTCTCGCACGAGAAACCACCAAAGAAGAAATCCGAGAAATCATGAAAAAAACCAACATTGAAATCGAAGCTTTTATTCACGGTGCCATGTGCATCGCCTATTCTGGACGTTGCACTCTGTCAACCCACATGACGGCTAGGGACTCCAATCGTGGTGGCTGCTGTCAGGCTTGTCGTTGGGAATTTGACTTAGCCTCGGATGGAAAGCCAGTCTTTTCACCAGGAGACGTCCAGTTTTCCATGAGTCCCAAGGACTTAAATCTCCTTCGTTCTGTTCCAGAGATGATCGAGATGGGAATTGACAGCTTGAAAATTGAAGGTCGTATGAAATCCATCCACTACGTAGCAACGGTAGTCAGCGTGTATCGTAAACTCATCGACCTCTACTGCGAAGACCCAGATGGGTTTATATTTGATGAGGTCTTAATGAATGACCTAGCGAAATGTGCTAACCGTCAAACGGCACCGGCTTTCTTTGAAGGAATCCCAGCACACGATGAACAAATGTACGACAACCGGGACGAACATCCAACCCAAGATTTCATTGGATTGGTGCATGATTACGATAAAGAAACTGGGCTGGTGACCATTGAGCAACGTAACCACTTTAAGCCAGGTCAAGCCGTGGAATTCTTTGGTCCGAAGATTGAGACGAAAGAATGTGTGGTAGGAGAGATTTGGAGTGAATTGGGCGAGCTGCTCGATGCGGCCCGCCATCCGAAGCAAATTGTGAAGTTTAAGATCCCTTTTGAGGTTAACCCCTTTGACATGATGAGGAAAAAGTAGACCCCAAGAACGCAAGTGATTGGCAGGTCGCCCTTTCGAGACAAGAGCTTTGCGAAGGATGAGCAATATAGCTCTGAACCTGAAAAGTAGACCCCAAGAACGCAAGTGATTGGCAGGTCGCCCTTTCGAGACAAGAGCTTTGCGAAGGATGAGTAATATAGCTCTGAACCTGAAAAGTAGACCCCAAGAACGCAAGTGATTGGCAGGTCGCCCTTTC
>Ga0123352_10018287_pt1:0-10000 | contig 11175 bp, 5 predicted proteins | sample TergutLab28metaG_FD_89700 | JGI IMG/M metagenome (GOLD analysis project Ga0123352, IMG submission 89700) | Labiotermes labralis P1 segment gut microbial communities from Petit-Saut dam, French Guiana - Lab288 P1 | ecosystem: Host-associated > Arthropoda: Insects > Digestive system > Gut ... | reverse complement strand
TAACAAAATTTTAACTATCTTTATAGTTAAAGGTCTGTTATTCTCTACAGCCAGTCTCATGCAGCATAATACACATGACACACACCCACAGTCAGGAGCATTCTCAGCAATGTACGACTTACACAATACATGCTGCCACAGCACCAAGTTAATATAAGGAAATTAAACAGTAAGTGTTTTTAAAAATGTGACTTTAGCAAGGAACAGTGTACCTCCCTGAAGATGATCGAAACATGTTGGAGCGATTTTAAATGTTTTAGTGTAAAAAAATTTTATGTATATGCATTAGTTGGTATGCTGGTTAAGTAAAAGTCTTTTAACTGTTATGCAAAACATGTCACATACTACAGGTACGCAAACACAACTATCCTCGTCAATGTAACATCCTCAGTGCCTTGCATTTAACAGGAAACAAACAAGGAGCACTCAACAAAGATCACAAGAAATGCACCAATTACATTATCAGCATACAGGAATTACACATGGATTTGCTTACTGTACAGCAATGTAAGAAGGTAAAGCTGTCTCTGTTCTTAATTAAACACCACACCATGAAGGTGTATGTGTGGAGGTTCAGCTCCACACAAACTTTACCTCCGTACTAGGCAGAAATCAGCTGTCAGCTTCACTTTCTGGCAGACTTACTCCCAGTTCCCAACAGCCCTCAATCTTAACATGGGTGGCAAAACAAAAATCCCTCTTCCTGACAGGAAGCAAACCTTAGTTATCTAACCGAGAGCCAATAACAGAACTGAGTGGACTATTCTGGCTCACAACAGTGCACTTCATATTTTATGGTTTTACATGTTCAAGGCATTAATGACAATACATAAACTATGAAGGGAATATGGTAAACTGTCAGCCACAAATCCCAATGGGTCATTTGGTAATGAAATCTGGATATCTATATTCTAATCACAAGATCAACATTGAGATGCCAGACTATCTGGGAAGTTAAATGCATAAAACAACCTTATTATACAAAAACATCCAAATCCCATTTTAACAGGTCTTCATTGCCAAGACGAGTCTTAACCTCCTGAAAAGAAAAGCTGACTAAGTTTAGCATTTCACGTTTCACTGTCATACTCCTTTCCACGCTCATCAATGCATAGTATCAAAATTCTGTACCTAAGTGGGTAGAAGATACAAAATGTAGCTCTTGCAGCTCATTTGGGAATACACTTATATAAAGAGTTTACCAGCAGACCACGATTTGAGTAATTTTGATCTCTTCAGATCATCTGAAAATCGCTGCATGGCAGGTTCATTAAGGTATTCTTGTTCAGCAGGTGGCCCCCCACTTTTGGGGCACTGTGCATATCGATGCACTGCTGCTATTCCTTTAGACACATGTTGTGTTGTGGACACCAACTCCCTGTTGTTGGACGACATCAAGTGTGGACGGTACATATAAAATGGACTTTCACCATTGCCTACTTTGCGGTATCGAGTCTTACGAACTACCAAAGGAGATGCTGGTTCTGCCTTTTCATCATCAGGAAATTCAACACAGAATGTTATGTGTGGAATTTCAAACCTTGATGTAGCCTTCCTTCCAGAATCAAAATCTTCTAACATGGATGCAAGCATATGGTGATACCGTGGAACTATGTATTCCTCCCATGCTAAAACAGCAACATTATGAACTTTTCCCATTGTACGCAGAAGACAGTCCTTTTCCATCACCATCCTAGCAACTGCTTCAGTCTGTTGGGATGCAACGGGAAAGTTCCAAGGGAGAACTGATACATCCAGTCCAAATCCCTCAAGCATTGATGTGCCACGCAGAAATGAGAGAACTTTAGAAGGCAAGCCTCCATTATATACAACATAATTTCTAACGCCAACAAGCTGGTGATAACCAAAAAATTCTGCAACAGCTGACTTTGGTAAACCTGGTGTCAGAGATGCTGTGATACAAATAGCAGTGCTATTTGACAGAGGTAATTTCTCACTTGTGTAATATACAGGAATAAAAGCTTTGGAAGGCTCTGCATCATCACTCTTGTAAAATGTGACTCCATATGGTACATCAGTAACATCTTTGGCTCCACAGAGTAAATAGTAACTGATAATTCTACGTTTGTTTTTGTCTCCTGAAACTACATTAACAGCTTCTTTCACTGCAATTTTTGAAAAACTGAATGTTCCTAGCACAGATGCGTCACTATCTTCAAACCAGAAACTGCAACCAAAATTTGGAATGTTATCTCCCAATTCCACTGACACAGCCTTGACCCGTCTTCCCTCTTCAGACAGCTCCCAGTACGCTGAATATATAAAATGTGTACTGCCCACTCTCTGCCATGTAGGTATTGGTTCTGCAAAACTCAGTAACTTTTTGCCATGTGATGAATTTCCAGTAATACAATCATCTGAAGTCAAACCACTTTGTTGTCCTCCAGGTTTCCCAAAGAAATTCAGAACTTCCAGTACATACCGAAGTCTGTTGTATTCATGGCGATAAAACAGCAATGTCACCACACTCACAAGAGAGATGATCACCAGTGCAAGTTGATAGTATTTCTTCATAGTTGATGGAACAGACTGGTAATGGGCAGTCAGTGATATGCTGCTGATGTCTTTATGCATGTCAGGCTTTCAACTGTGGCAATGCTGGTACACAGAGCACCACGCATGTTAAATAAATGGATGCTACATGTAAAACCTGAAATACGAAATAAAATAATCCTTACTTTCACTAGAGAAACAGGCATGCAGACTGAACCAGAAACTTACATAAATATGTTAAAAAAATTCTTATAAATCAAGAATTATAGTGTGTTGGAGGACAATAAAAATTCATACTTAATAAATTTGTTATAGTATTCTCTTCTGTACAAGGACTTTCAAGAAATTTTATACAATGTAATTTTGGCTTCACAGAAAGTAAAGGCTAATTGGCTGGTACTCTTGTCACCAAATTTTGCTGGCAACTACCAACAACATACATCAAGTATTTTCAGATGTGAAACATGCAGGTATTAGGCATGTCATCCCTACTATTCATTTCTTTTATGTACTTTGTACAAAGACATACCAAAATATAGGGATTCAAAATGTGGCTTTCAATAAGTATTTCCCAGTATAAGACTGTGAAATACAAATTTATGCTTTTGGTACTATATGACTCATGCTATGATTTTATTACAGTAACTATGTTCTGTCCTTATAAAATCACAATAATCACTTGTTCTGTACAATCCAATGCTCCTCACAGACTGTCAGAATGTGCACACCTTTGAGTGTTACATGTCCATTTGCATGCACAAGCATGTACATGTGAAACATCTGTAGGGGCATTATGCACTTATTTTATGTGCAAAACAATTTCCAAAAATAGGGTAACAAACACTTGGATGCATAGAACCTAATTCTGATTCTGATATATACAAGTGACATGCATAGAACACAGTACACTTCAAACCCCAACCACTGACATTCAAGAATTTTGACCCACTGTGGGACCAGGGCTTGTATCACAGCATAGAAGAAGTCAGTGTAGGGTGTCTGTAACCTGGATACAACAGCTTACTTCATGCCAACATCTGTTGCAAATTGCTTGTCAGGCAGGTACCTCTTAATGAGTCTAAATATATCAAAATCACCTGGCCCTATTTGCAAGCATGACTTGTAACTCAAGGTTACAGTGCTATGGCGGAGAGGTTAAGGACCACTCTACTTACAGTCCTGACTTCACATTCAATAACACTGTGGAGTTGGACATACGGAGCGTTTCAGGAGAAATATGCCATACTTTAGGAAAACATACCTAAGATTACTTTAAATTAATACAACCAAACATATCCATATCCCAAGTTGAAACATTACAGAGATGATAATGTGAGAAAAATGAGGTCTTGCAGTTCAATGTACAGTACCTATTTAACATGATCATTAACTGTGGGCACATAGGCCTGTACTTGAGCCGACAGCCACAGCAAGCATACAAAGGTGAGTGGGCTATGCACAGTATGTGGAAAACTAAGTAAAATTTTTTATTAGACTAGTATGAGTTTTTATTGCTTAATCAATGTCTTTAAGTTACTCATATGTTCATGTGATGTTATATACAGGTGTTAACATACAGGAACTACAAATCCCATCCCATTTTAACAAGTATATGGTAACCAATTAATGTATAACAGTTCTTCTTTTTTCAAATTTATTTCACCATTATCTCCTTAACTGATAAGTTATTTCAATGTAATTTAACATCCTCCCAAAGTATGGTAGAGTCCTCCTGAATCATTCTGTATACCCAACTTGGATATTCAGATGGGTGAGCAAAAATCCTGCAGATTCCTTGGTGGTTTGCCAAAAACAAGGATGACCATAGGTGCTAGATTCTTCAACTTCAGATACATACCTCATACAAGCCTTTACAGGCCATCTTCCACACAATACTACCAACTAACAACAATGTCTGTGTCTTATCTTCCAGCCATACACACAAAGCCCTTTCCATATTTTTGAGGAAGAGGTCACAACACCTCATGCAACAAATTTCTGCACTCAGTTGAGTAATGGCCTCAGTACTTCTCCTGATCACTTCCATTAAAAGAAAGAATCCTCAATTTGTTTATACCATAATGATATCTGTCTGCAGCAATGCTCATTCCCATGTCCAAGTAATTACACACCTCCACTATCTCTCACAGAATCACCAATTACGTTTTCCTTTTATTTTTAGGCTCTTTATTGGCATGAACATCACCCTTTCCAGACAGAATGAAAATGTGAGGGTAACAATTTGTTCCAAAAACAGTGAAAAGTACTGTGTTGGAATGTTCTGTCTGCCAGAATCTAGGTAGATAATGGGTAGGACAGGCTGGCAGATGCAGCCTGTTGCATACACATGTATGACTGCAAATGAGTGAATGACATACATCACAATGTGTGAATCCACAAATGAGACAGATACACTATAATATGCATAGTCATCACCAATATGAACCTCAAATTTTGCAGCAGCCTAATATATCAGATAATACAGAAAAAAGTGATATCAGGGTTATGACACCCCAAGAAAATTGAGCACACATCAAAAGCAGGCAGAGGGAGGGCCACAGACAGAGATGCAGTACCTCCCTTTTTCATCCCAACCTCAACAAAGTTGATGCACACCATTACCACAATCCTTACACAGAAATATTTCAACAGTCGGCTGGCATAATGTGTGGCGCTAATGAAACACTCGTCAGACTGAAGGCTCAAGAAAAATTATCAGGAATTAAAAAAGGCAACCCTGATCTAAATAATTTGCACTCAATAAACCACATACTTGCCAACTAAATGGAAATTTATCAGACCTAACACAACCAACTCTGGTAATACTCCTCCCTAACCACATGTGTACCACAAAAATTAAATGCTAAGATCAAGATCACAAACCTCATTCACAAGGAAATTCATACACACTTGCAATGTACATGCTGTTATTTTAGCTCCAAGGTGTTACGCCTGCCGAGGGAATTGCAATCGCTCAGTTGGTCAAGTCAATTTCGAACGTTTTGAGGACTCAAGTTTCTTTCCATCTATACAACAGCCTGCGGCTGGTCCCTACTTTGGGCCACATGACTGAATTCCATATCCGCACAGACTTGTTTACAATTCGTGTTAATATAAATAAAATTGTATCGCCGTCCCCACTGACTCCCTTTTGGTTTTACGGCGAAAACTTTGTTGAATTTCTATTCTCCTCCACGTCTCTAAAAAATAACCCGACTATATGTCTCAATTTGTAAAATATGGCAATACTATTGTTTCAAATCACAACAGCATCGTAAAACACTATTTACGTCTGGTTCCTTCTAAAATTACCAGCAAGGCGTAACTTATCGGAAACTAATGCAGAATTGAGAAACCGCTCGTTTCTAACCTACATTTAACTGTTAACTATTTCAAAACAAACACTTCTAATAGTCATGTATGCAACATAAGCAAACGTTAATGAAAAGGTGTAACACAATGAGTATGTACACCTTCTGTTTGTACGTTTGTTTCCACGACCTGTTTGTTGGAAACTGAGTGTGGATTCGGTAATAGAGACCGACAACACCTTCCATCAATTAGTGTGACCCATATAACACCAATTCCGGATCTGTACGAAATAAGTACTATTAGCCTGTCATTTATCATATACCTGTTACATTACACAAACGTCACTTCTGCTGCATTGTGGAAGCCACAGATCTAACCACATACGCAAAATTTGTACTGCAATGCGCAACCAGTCAAATTCATGATTATTACTTCTCACTGGACTTCATTCAAATACGTATTTTCTTGACACTAACGCTCAACAAGTGCAAAAACTACTGAGTATCCCAGGCCAACAACAAATTCACAAAGCTCTCATGATCAATTCGCAATTGTTCTAACCTCCGTACAGTAGTCCTACCACCGATCCAACACTAATACTACTCATTTACACAGATTACCAAACTACCGAAAAAGCGGTATCTCCCCTCGCAGATCACAAACGTAGGAAAATTCTGTTCCACGGCTTACTAATAGTGCCTTTGTCCTAACCATTCAATTCCAGTTTCAGTTTATTCATCCCTTAGAAACAACATACAATTGATGCAGGACATGTAACAGAAACAATGCGTGAAATTTCCATCTTCGGACACGATGCCGTGTAGACTGGTAAGAGCGTATCACCTTTTGGAGGGGCTTGTTGTCTGTCTCTTCGGAGTTAACCAAATGAAACCTCCCCACTAACGTACTTCCTATTTACCAATCTGCACGGCGTCATACCCCAAAATATGGCATTCATTATCCCTGCCACTGTGAGAACCTCAGTTCTTGCCTAGCCCACATGAAACTAAAGGACAGGCCGTTTTCTGCTCCACTGTTATGTCCTGTAATAATGATAGAGTGACAGCAATGTCATCCCTGTGCACTTCATCAAGGCATGTGGGACAATGAAGGTCCAAAATCTAGTAACTACCGCAACATTCTACGCACCAGAAGGATGGCACAAAGCAAGTTCCACATTATCAGATGCCACCACACAAAATTTATGCACCCAGGATTGTGCATTCCTATGGGAGAGTGGATATACATATCACCTAATTCTTAACCTTGGACCTAGATGTACACCAGTGACTGGCTCCGTGCATGGCCATTCTTCCCCAGGCACCAATAAACAAGAGGATGGATTGGAATCCAGTACAAGTCTGGACTTTAATACTCCATTGTTCCTGCTAGAAATCAAATGACAGTTACTCAACTCATCCATCCAATTTATACATTTGGTATAAACGAGAAAAATATACAGTGGTGACTAAAATCAAAACATAATAAAAAGATACAAGGCATACAATAATACACAAAATGTATGACATATATACACCATATATAAAAATATACCTTCGTGTAAAACAATACAACCCAGAGTTTAAGCAGCCACACTTTTTTTTGTGTGTGTATGAATACAGACCATGCATTCACACTTTTAAGCTAATAAAATGGTAATCAAAGGTGTCTTTGTCAAAACTAAAATACATCCTCATGAGTTCAGACTTATGGCAGCTATTACAGTTACCATTTATTGGGATACAACAACATGGGACATCTGGTAGAAATTTAGGAACAATTCAGAGGAATATGCTGTTGCCATCTTCAAGGTATGCCTTATATTCCTCACTCTTAAAACTGCTGCTGTAATCCATGACTGGAATCAAGAATTACCAAAATCTGACAAAGGCCTGCAATCTGTGACCAACATCTACATTCAAAATCAATGCACAAACAGCAGGATCAAAAATAAGAATTACTATTCCATTTCTTCTTTCTCAAATAGTAAATATAAGTATATTTTAGATGAGGATGCCTGGGCCCATTAGGGTGGTTGAGTCATGAAAAAAATGTTATTCTAACAGTAATGCCTCATACTGCAAAGGGAGTAATAGATTCAAGACAAAGGTATCTAGAAATCCAATGGGCCAGGTTATGAGTTGCCACTATGTTGCCATTAACATTGTTTTGTTTTACAAATTCCACATTTATGGGCTGAAATGAGGATATACAAGAAGCAGATGGTGGGGGTTGTTTCTCCCCAGCCAAACCGTCCAGTAAACCATGGCACGACACAAAAATGTAGATTGTAAGCACAATGAACTGACCACTAGCTGTAGAGAATGACATTAACACCAGTTAGCACACAGTATACAGTTGTTTTCTTTAATGTGTGTCTGAATGATACATGACAGCAGCTTTCAGTAAGGAATCACAAATACAGTCTTCAAATCACATACAAGAGAATGGAGTGTAGCTTCTGTGAAAAACAGCAGTAATATTGTGCCTTATTTTAGAAAATGCATGAACAAATGTGGACTACACATTCACAAAATAACTACTGAAGGACGAGTTGATCTAAATGTTGTTTTAATACACTAGCATTATAAAGATCAACTTGTATTCATTCAAGTATGGTTAACTATGAAATAAATTCATAACTTATGAAAAAATCAAAACCTTCACGGTGATAAGTGCCACTGTACCACATACAACATTACATTTATTTTTTATTACATGTGAACAAACAAAACTTGACATGAAACTTGTTCACTTTGACATGATCTGTAGAACTAACCCTCTCTAACCCTCTTCAGTGAACTGAGTGATTAACATAACTCTTCCTTTGGTAGCAAACAAACATTAAATTCCCACACAACAATTTACCGTTACTCAATAAAATGGTTTACTGTCTTAACACAACTACAATACATTAATTTCTTGGCTACATGTTTCAGTTTTTACAAAATCATCTTCAGGCCAATGTTCACCATAAGGTGGTACATTCAGTGTGTACATACATTATGGGATCCCACAGTGTTTATATACAATCATGAAAATTTTTCTTATGAAAATGCAAGTGAATGATCTATATTAGGGTATATTTTATAATCATTAAGAGACATAGACAAGCATTCTTATTGGTACGAAGGTACTCCCGTAGTAAATATTATGTCAACATATATATACGTGTGTGTATCACATTGGTCTAAAACTCATAGTAAAATGGATATTCAATTAAGATACTGTTACATGTAGTCAAAATGAAAATCTATCTTACGATTGTGCATAGATGCTTTAAAATCTGCAGTAACAGTTTATCACACAAGTATATGGTTGTCTGGCATGCACAACCAGTCCTGTATGAGTTCAAGTTCAAGGAGATGTACGTGCACGTAGCATACAAGTATCAAATCTCTATAGGCACATGTGATAAAGCGATGTACGTTTCTTGTCAGTATATTGTACTTGGTTTATTCCGAAGTGGTAGTTGGCGGAGTCTAAATGTTCAAGAGCAGCTTCATCTTCCCTTTTGTTAAATGGTACAGGTAATAAAGAAGAAATAGTCTGTGAAAGGTGTTGCGATCTTGAAATTCAACTTAAGGAAGTATTGAATGAACTCAGTTCAGCACAAATGATCATAGATATACTGCAAAAGGAGCTACTTTTGTTCAAGACCATAACAACCACATGTACAGAAGACCAGATTTCTAGAAAGGAACCCGGCAATAAACCTACAACAGATGTCTGGAACTCTCCAGCACCTATGAACAGTACCAGTACATCTCAGAATTGCGTCTTACCCACATGGGCCGACAATGCAGTGTCTACTAACTTCATACTGATTGTAAACCGTTACATCTTACCTAACCTCAAGGGAGCAACTACTAACCATTATTAAGTTCAGGTCTTCACACAAAAACCTCACCAGACAAGAAATCCTCAAGTAAAAGGTAACAAAATCATAACGATAGTTAATGGTATTCCCGACACTTACAGAAAATCACCAAGTATAACCTACAATAATGAAGTGAATCCAAAAGCAAAATCTTACCAAACAAAGAAGGTGAATACATGGTCAGTGGAGAGAAAAAGAAAGTTATAATAATTGGTGATAGTCATGTAAGGAACTGTGCGACCAGATTACAAGAATACCTTAATAGTGAGTACATAGTATCTGGCTTTGTGAAAC
>Ga0123352_10018286_pt1 | contig 11175 bp, 7 predicted proteins | sample TergutLab28metaG_FD_89700 | JGI IMG/M metagenome (GOLD analysis project Ga0123352, IMG submission 89700) | Labiotermes labralis P1 segment gut microbial communities from Petit-Saut dam, French Guiana - Lab288 P1 | ecosystem: Host-associated > Arthropoda: Insects > Digestive system > Gut ... | reverse complement strand
TACTTGAATGAAAAAAGTAGCGGCTCCAGGTCTAGAAAACAGAGATTAACGGCTGTGGGGACCCGTTGCGCTGACCACGTGACACCCCTCTATCCGCAAAAGTTGGCACTAAACTTCGCCGACGGGCGGCGGCCGCTCTGTCGGTATAGTTCGCGTGCGGACTAAGGCCACGGAGTTTAGTTTTATTCGTTACTCTGCAGAGTGAATATACGTGAGGTGTGGAAGCTGATTCTAAGCCTGTATAAAATTAAAATTTCAAATGCGTTACAGCTTATAAATTTATTATTTTTTCATATATTTATTTATGTATTTACGAAAGCAAGAAATGTTATTTATTTAGAGGCGAAATCGCGAAAGAAAATAACATTATATAGTTTATTCCTCATTTCTTTTCACCATTTATTTCTTTTCTTCTTTATTAATTTGTTTATATCTGCAACCCTATTTTTATGTCTATCTATGTTGGTGGAAACAGATAATATTCTAATTATACGCTTGTTTTCTTTTCAACTGATCGAAATCAAGAAACAAACCTCAATGTCGACATGAAACATGACGTTCAGCCTCTCTGAATTTGTATATAAAAAAAAGCTACTAATTACATTTGCACTTGAGTTTTCACGGCACATTGCAATGACTATATTGAACTGGAGTGCATTCTCGTACTGATCGATGGCAATTAAGCCTCTCGTTAACTTTAACGCAACAGGAAATGAAATGCGTGCAAGTTAATGTGATGTATGTTCGGCTGTTATTCCGATCGTACTTTAAAATCAGCGATATACTGTTTTACAGCAGTACCCATTTTACGTACTTCACTGAGAACTATTTTAATTATGACTTCAGTTCTCTCTTCAGACACATACACCATGACTGAATTTGTCGAATTCAAAATCACCACAGTTTTTTTTTCCTTCGGAAGTCTAATTACGAGTTTCGTGTATCATTCACCAATGGTGTCCAGTGTCAAACAACGGACGTGCCAATAATGACAAGTGTCTGTGTAATTCAACATAAATGTGGTGCCACTGTTTCGGTTATTCCCTCATCTCCATTGTACAACACCAGTATCTCCAACACGTGAAATGCAGTACATGAAATTTTATAGAAGCTATGAACTGCTCAACTGGTCCTGTAATTTTCACGTTTGCTGAATTTTGCTTTTCATCACATTAGCCACACCAGCCCGCCACTGGACCCTATTATGATCCGGTTGAATCTACTCCACCTACAGATACGTTTTTACGATCTACTGTAATGCCGTCTTCCCATCTAAGCCTAGGTCTTCCAAGTTATGTTTGCATTCTGAATTTCCAATTAAAATGTAGTAGGTCTTCCTCGTCTTCCAGTACATGAGGAATATGTTTACTAACTGAGCGACTGTCAGTTTTCCGTACAAAATCTGCTCCACGCATCTGGTTATTAAGACTGGGCACATTCGTAGTAAAACGGTATACGGTAGAATAAAAGTGAATTGTAATTCGGAAAAAATGTGCGGTGATCGACCTGGTCAGTTTTAAGAAAGTACTCCAAGATTTCGGGCAGTGATAGCTCAGTCGGTATAGTGACTCCCTACGTGCTGGACAGTCCAGAGATCGAATTCCGATGGGGGCGATATTTTCCGCACCTATCCAGACCTGCCTTGGTAACCACCCAGCCTCCTGTACAATGAGTACCGGGTCTTTCCCGGGGGTAAAGCGGTCGGGGCGTGGCGTTGACTACCCACCCCGTCTAGCGTCGAGGTTAAAGAAAGAGTGCAGCTGTAGTCTACTCCACCTCTGGACTCTCGTGGCCTGTTTTAGGGTGAACTTTACCTTTGCCTTTACCTTTACTCCAAGATTCTTTTCAAGCAAAATCTTCCGATGAACTCCAGCCAGTAAACCGTTTTCGTGGCAGTAATGTGGGTTCAGTGAGGTTCGCGGAGAGCGGGTGAAAAAATTCATGTCCTCTCTCCCCCAGGAAATTCAAAATTATTGTACAATTTATTAAAATAGGCAGTTACTACGTCATCACCCCCTCCCTCTCCGCCGAACGGCAGAGCGCGCCAACCCCAGCCATTAACATGACTGAGCCCGTAATTACATCACTAAAATTTTGCACGGCAGTGGCGTGTGACATGAAGGTGCATTACGTCATTAACAACCTAGCCTCTATTGTAACATGCAGAAGACTGGAGAGGTACTTTATCACGGCGCCACACTGTAGCGAAATGTGATTTTGAAAACTTCATTGGTTGAGATATTCATTTATTGCAAATTCACATTTTGTTAATGAAATTGTAGCTCTGACCCGGTGCGCCCAAAATGTAGCCTGCCTGAGATTTATAACAAACATATATATGTGTGTGTGTGTACTAATCTAATTAGCTGGAACACTAGAATTAGGAGAAGTAGGGTTCCAGGTGAGAATATTTCAAAACGTTGTCACTCTTCTGTCTGACAAGATCGGAAGTGACCAGTGGTATCACTAGGCCTATGAATGTACACTTTTGTGGGAACAAAGCTGACTAAGCTGTTTTAGACGCTTGTAAATATGAAGTGTGGTTCACCGTGCATCGTAATTCAGTGTGGATAAGAAAGCAACTAGATGTCACTTTTGTTTTATCCTTTATTTTCTCCTTTACTAGTTGCTCAACATGTTTTGGGCAACCATGTGCCCATCTTCAGGAGCTTCCTCAATGGACGCACTAGCTGCTAACCGGTTCTGACAGCCTTCCTGCAGCCACGGCACAATACCAACACGTGGCGAAAACACTACGCAGTCGTCATCTCCTGAAGATGGGCACATGGTTGCCGGAAACATGTTGAGCAACTTGTAAAGGAAAAAATAAAGGATAACACAAAAGTGACATCTAGTTGGTTTCTTATCCACACTGTTTTAGACGCGTTCGCGAAGTTGCGAAAAGTGACTGTTAGCTTCATCATGTCTATCTGTCCGTCCACTTGAGATAATTCTACTGATCGGATTTGCATAAAATTTGATATTTGAGATTTTTTTCTGAAAATATGTCAGGAAAATTCAAGCTTCATTAAAACGCGACAAGAATAATGCGTTCTTTAAATAAAGACCTGTGTGCATTTATAATATCTCGCTAAATTCTTCTTAGAACGAGAAATGTCTCAGACAAAACCGTAGGGAAAATCAAAACATACATTTTATATTCAATAATTTTGCTCCGACCTGCTTATTAATTCAGTGCTTTCCTTGTATTTAGGGACTGTGCACCACACAAATATGTTGGTTGCTATCGATCCCGTGAATTGTGGTGGTGGGGCGTTTTATGAAACGTTACCATTAACAGCTGCGAGGGGCAATTTATGAGTATTGCTTTATGAAGACTTTTAAGCTGTGGACAGACAGCTGATGCGTGAGGAGTGATTAGGACAAAAGAAAAGTTTGTCTGACGGCTGAATTCGATAGAAAGCTTTTAAGTTGTTTTGGAACGGAATGGCACTCGCGATCGAAAGGACATAAAGTTGCATGGCTTCCCCAGACTGCCTACACTGCATGCATCCCGAAAAAAATAAAGCACAATAAAGACGAACTTAATGCCGCATTTTGAAACCAATTAGGATCTCTTTGTATCAGTTGCCTGTCATTTCGTTATTGTTGATGGTCGTCGAAAAGCTAATGTAAATGCTGCTATTATTATTATTATTAATATTATAAGTAGTAGTAGTAGTAGTAATAGTAGCAATAGTAGCCACTTTAGGCTTATTACTACAATTCTTAGTAGCACCATAAAACCTATATTGAGGGTCTTCAAAACAGGATGCTGCGGAGAACGATTAAACTCTGTAGGGAGGAGGGCAAAGAAAATTGCATAGCGAGGAGTTTTTTCTAATAGTATTATTATGGAGATAAATTGAAGTCAGATGGGTGATTTAGATGAGAAAAAACCTAGACAATTTAGGCTGAAAACCTAAATAAAAGGCATCACTTTGGTGACCTAGACATAGATGCAAAGATTATATTAAAATATGTCTTTAGGAGCAAGGCTGGTGTGAAGTGTATTCTTCTGGCTCAGGATTGGCTCAGTGACGGGCTTCTGTGGGGAGAGTAATGGAAAGGTATCGTGCATAATAGGTGAGAATTACTTGACTAGCTTAAGAATGGCGTTAATCCGTGGGGGTTAGTTAATCAAGACATACTTGCGTTACTGATGGGTCTTAATGCTAATTAAAACTGTATCCGTAGCATTCTGATTTGCAGAATTATTCTGTTCCTCGGCGCCTACCTCAGGCCTTGCTCTGTTGAGTACTACACTTAGCCGTGTGCAATATGGATGCCTGTATGATATTCAATTTTGAAACCACAATTTATTTCAGTCTCTGGGTCAAAGATATTAAAATATTCAACCCTGCCTATGAAAATGTGGCATTAAATAGCACATGCGTTTGTGTCTCTAAAAACAAAAAAATGCATAATCCAGATAACATTTTAAAATCCTTTTACGTAATGGGTGTCATAATTGTTGTTAGGAAGTAATTTGGTCTTTTACAGAATAATTTAAATTAATTCGGTCTATATCTGTAAAGTAAATGTTGTTTCTGTGTGTACCTAGGAGCTCTCCATTTTACCAAACAGTACATTTATACGTTTATTTCAATTCCCAAAATAAACAGCGATTATTCACTAAAGAGCATTAAGAGTTTCATCTTGTTAACGGAGAAGCAGTTTGTTTACCTCGAGATAAAAACTGAAAATTTGAAGACGTTCTTTAGGCTACAAACGGCTAAGTGACTGCCATTGTGTTCGTACGTTACCCTAATTCTCTACTGAAAAATGAATAACCCTGGGCGAAAGCTGCCGTGTTCTTTTATTGCCCATTGCAAGAAGCTGGTGTAGTCTCATGTATAAAAAAGGGTCTAATGAAGTTTAGCAGGCCGTGTTACAAACACGTGAAACCCATTACTTTGAGGAGTTCAATAGTCTGATCTTCTTTCTTTAAACTGTTTAGACTAAATGTTTTCCAGATTAGTGTTGTTCCAAGAAAGACATACTTGTTTAATTTACATCATTCTATGAATAATTGATGAGTGACTGCTTACCCCTACCTGTTAAAATGATGAGTGTTAATACAGCCAGAGGCGTCAACAATCCACCGAAGTCGACCATAATTGTAGAAGTATTCTGCTGTTTACTTCAGACGCGTTTATTTCAAAAGTTAATAAAGCTAATTTGTTACAGTCACCATCATCTCGCTTTGCATGGTCATGTCCTTTAATTTGACTTCTTTTTCAAGCATACGACACTTCTTCCTTCATTACCACAGATGGCAGAATAAAAATAATGCTGAAACAAGCAGTTCCTCTAGAATTTTAATGTCTCTGTGAATATAACACTTTTCTCATTTAAAATATCTGTAATTTAAATCTGTAATAACACTCATTGATCATAAACACTGTTGAAGATGAAATCAAAATATGTAAGACACAAACTGTTAAAGCAAGCGAAACGTGAATCTTTCCCGTCACGCGCACAATTTCAGACACAACAGCGTTCAGGGTTTCAGTCTGTTCATGAACAGGAGACGTGCAGCAGCCACTGTCACATTGTCCCCGCGATGTAACCGTCTCAGTGCGGTGAGTTTACAGCTGTCTGTTTTAATGTAGCGTCCATTTCAATTGCCCTGTTTTCGTGGCGATAGTGATGTCATCAATGTCTGGCCCCCTTTCCCCGCTAACAAACTATTATCTGCGAACAAGAGCTGCAGCACGCACATGAAGAAACGGCAGTATCAGTCAGGATGACTCCTGGTCAGACAGCCACCCTCACATCATCACTTCTACTTGTCCACCAACCGCCGGTATATATGCTGAACCTAAATTTTTAAAGTAAGCAACGAATCTGTGAGATACTCGCCTGGCTATACGTAATTTTCAGTATTCTAGCTGATAACATGTGCATTGACGTTTTATAGAAATTGATGAAAGGATTCACACGCATGAAAAACTTAATTAGAGAGGGCGATTAAATAATGCACACAATGCAGCATTCCACTAGGGTAGGCGTGGGATACAGCGTCCCGGGCATGGCGCGCCAGCCAACCAGCCAGCCAGCCAGCACACTCGAGGCTCTGGTGATGTGATAGGGACGACGCCAGAACTGACTCTCCCTCTGACCCGCGTGGCACTGCGCACCGCACCGCGACGCTCAATACGCCGAGCTCCCCCGTGCAGGGCACCCCGCCAGCCCGCCGCAAGGAGTGTCTGCACACAACCTCATCGCCACCAACACACCACATTTTCTCCAGCTTGTTGACAACGCGATTTTTTATATTACTTTGTATTACATCCAGTCCATACGAGACTTGCTAAGAGGCAGTATCAACTCTTTGCCATTGCGCGCCAGTAACAGAAGTGCAGTAACCGCCAGCAAAACTGAAATATTTCCACTTATCGATTTGCACTACGAATCGCATGTAACATACAACAGAACGGTATAATAAGCAACGTCTCTCCCACTCCCATTTTCTTATTTCTAACTCAGCTCTGAGCTATCCAGTATCGAGCAGCGGCAGTAGCTCAGTTCATAACAGACGTTACCCGCATATCCCGTTCACTTTCGCTTAAAAGGAGGTGTTAAACAGCATCTATTTACATATGCAAGCTCATGCGAATGTTACAGCTGGGGCAAAGGACTGCTGCGATAATAATGAAACAAACGCACTGTGCTGAGCCACGTTTTACTTTTCAGGACAATACAGAAAAGTGCGTCGGTGCATAAAAGGGATCACTGCCGAAACCCCTGAAAAATGAACCTAACATACTCCACGGAACAAATTCCTTCTAGAGAAGCTACACAAGAGTTTTCTAGTCTCTTATGGCACCGGAATGGTTATTTCAGTATTCGCAAGAGCCCGCCGCTTGTCCGTATCCTTGGCCAGACGCATTCAGTCCACGCTGTCCTATCAGACGTTTAAAAGATCCATTTAGACATTACGCTCCCATCTACGACTTGATTTTCCCAGTTGTCTCTCTCCTTCAGGTTTCTCCATGTACCTTCGGTATGTTTTCTTTCCTCTCCCCAAGCGTGCCACGTGCGCAGCACATCTCATATTTCTTGATATGAAGACCCTCGTAGTATTTGGTGAGGAGTTAACTTGATGAGGCCCAAGTATGCAACTTTCTGCAGCCTCCTGTTACTTCCTGCCCTTAGGCTTAAATGCCTTCCTCAGCATTCTACTGTCGATTGTCCTCAGCTTATGTTCTCCCTACCCTGAGGGTACTTGAATATATGCTGAGGGTAAGTGAATGTATTACTGAGGGTAATTGAATGTATTGTGACTCTTTCTTTTCGTGTTTATCTTGTACTGTGGTTGTTTTAACTTGTTTTGTAATGTGTGGGTGTGTGTATGTGTGTGTTTTGTAATGTGTGGGGTGTTTTGACAATTGTGTGGGTGTTTTGAAAATACATGTACTTGTATTTACAGTGTTTTGTGTTGTTTGTACTGTGTTTTTGTATTGCCTCTTTTATGTATATTTTATTCTTATTTGAATTGTCTGTACCAGTGTAAGGACTACTGCCACTAGGCGAAAACTTAATTGCAGTAAGATAATAATAATAATAATAATAATAAAAGGTAAAGTTTAGTCTAGAATAGGACATGAAGGACCAGAGGGAGAGTAGAGGTATAGCTTTACCATTTCTTTAACCTCGGCGCTAGAAGGCGGTGTGTGGTCTCTGCCACGCCCCGGCCGCTTTACCTCCGAGAGAGACCCGGTACCCATTGTGGAGTAGGCTGTATGGTCATCAGGACCGGTCTGGACGGGTTTAGAAAACCTCGCCCCCACCGGGGTTTTATCCCCTTACCTCCCGGTCCGTAGCGAATGCCCATACCGACTACGTTATCCCGGCCAGCCTTCATGTGACAAACCAAATTTCATATCCGTTCCCACATGTAAAAGGTACATCGATTTTTTTCTTTGTAAGATAATTCGTTTACTTTAGGTAGTTAATGGACTTCCGTAACATTGCACGATATTATGCTATCATAACTGATGGTTCACTAACGATGCTGGATGTTACGATGAATGGTTTTAGGGTAATGGTGAATATTATAAAATTCTCGGTTTGTCCCGCTGTGGATTCGCAAGTGATACTTCTCAGACGAAAGCCTGACCCGCTGCAGTTGTGGGGAGGCGACGATGTGTAGAATTGGCCAAAAGGACCACTGTCCTGTTTCACAGCACAGTGGTCGACACGACGTTGTCACAAGCAAGACGAGTCACTGCAGTGTGAATGTTAATTTTCGCGTGGAGAAAACGCCGTTATGAAACGCAAGTCAAGTGACCCGGAAGTTTAGGTCTTTGTGTTAGACTGTTGACGAAAAATTTTAGTTATTTTCCGGGCTATTTAAAGCCATCGTTTTAGCTACACACTTTTTTTTTATTGGTTGAGATATGAAGAGAGAGTAGGCAAGGATTTGTAATGAATTGGTCGTGACCTATTGCAAGTAACATCTTACTCCTGCATTCACTCACAGAGACCGAGGACAACCGCAAAAAAATCTCAGACAGGATATTCTGTATTGTCCAACAGCTGAGTTCGAGCTCTGTGATTTGTTGCCGGTTGGCAATAACCTGTGAAGCTGATTCCTGTCAACCAACCGTGTACACTTTGTTTCCACTTTGTTCGTGAGAAACTTTTTGGACAGTACGCAGAACGTTTCTTGCGCCGATTTCAACCAGCTGTTATGACCCGTCCCTTTAGTTGCTGTGTGAGCTTCAGCGAACGGGATGGAGTTGATTTGAACACGGCCTCCTTCCCCAAATCAATATTTTCAAACGCTGATCCAATTTCGTATTGCGTACCCCAAATCACCTGTTTGCCTCGGGGTTTACAGACATGCGGTTTCAGAATTCCGAAACTAATGGAATACGTAAAATATTAATTGCTCCGACAGTGAGCCAACGCTGCCACATCAAACTGTGGCGCAATTAAAAATTATGGGTTTTTTTTGCAAGATTTCCTTTTTTTTTAAACGACCGGACTGGTTGAAACAGATACGCATTATTAATTGTCCTGACAGAACGTTCGAAACCGTGTGCTATGTGTAGCTGAGAGAACGGCGTCAAATAAGGCACAATACAACCAAAGGGCCGAGTGACTTTAGTAGGATGATGCGTATGTAGTAGTACTTCCTATATCCTTAAAATTACGCATCTCATTGTACCATTTTCTTGTGTGTTGCAACAGCCTAACTCGGGCCTAGACCGCCTTATTGTTGATGTTTCTGGATTTCACACACACACAACTACACACCCGGCAGGACTCCTCTGAACGACTGGTCGCAGAGGCCGATTACCTGCACAACACAAAAACAAGCACAAGAGAAGAACATCCAAGCCCTCAGCGGGATTCGAACTCGCGGTCCCAGCAATAAAGCGGCTTCAAACTGACGTCTTAGGCACTACGACCTCCGGGATCGGTTTTTTTATACCATTAGATTTGCAAACAAGAGGAGGATGCTGAGGGCTGTTGACTCTGAACGCGGCGTCCAGATACGAAATGTAGTTGTGAACGTGTTGAGTATACAGCCGACAATAATGATTCTGCTGTGAAACTGTTAGCATGTTATGAAATGTCACAGACGTCCTTGGACGTGGATGGGTTCTTTGGTACGACCTAGACAATGGAAGTCAGATTGGCGGAAGTTGCCAGAACTTCGGAACATTTTAACCCGGTGACTGGTGATTAAACGTGAATATTCAGGTGCAAACAACTACATTTTTACCTCTTCTTTTGTATGGGTGTGAAACTTGGTTTCTCACGTTACGGGAAGGAAACAGTTCCGCGGTGTTGGAGAAAAGGCTGCTGAGCAGATATATGATAGTAAGAGAGGGGAAGAGAGAGAGAGAGAGAGAGAGAGAGGAGGGGGCGGGTAGAGGAAGCGGCGCATATGACGAAATTGAAAATTTGTTCTCGTCGTCTAATGTTACGGTTGGGAACCAATAGCTCAGTCGGTATAACGACTCACTACGGGCTGGACGATCCGGGGATCGAATCCCGGTGGGGGCAAGATTTTTCGCACTAGTCCAGACCGGCCCTGGAGTCCACCCAGGCTCCTATACAATTGTTGCCGGGTCTCTTTCCCGGGGGTAAAGCGGCGGGGCCGTGGCATTGACCACCCACCCTCATCTAGCGCCGAGGTTAAAGAAAGAATAGAGCTACACATCTGCCCCCCCTGGGTCTTAGTGGTCTGTTGTAGGGTGAACTATACCTTTTACCTTTACTTCAATTGCGATGTAAGGATCCCTGAAGTGTTCGTTCCACTAGGAAGAATGTGAGCTCATATCGGGACAGTAGGAACTAGAATTCTCATTTATGGTTTATGAACTTGGCTTAGTAGGCAAGTTTCTGTGACCCGTACGTAAGCGTAAAATGTCATCTTGCGGTTGGCAATGAGAAAGACTGCTTTAATAACCAAACGCGACCGAGCAGACTGGCATAAGCGGTGGGTAACACTTGTGGCATGTATTGTGGAGGTGCCTGCTTTGACTCTGGGCCAGCACCAGCCATCCCGAAATAGAGTTTTGGTAGTTCTCCTCTGTCAAACCAGGCCTCTTTCTTTACCGCATTTCATGTCACCCTTCTTCGCAAAAGACACCACTTATCCCTACCTTGAGCCACTGAGCCAGGTGAACCCAGTTCACACACTCCCATCTTATTTAAGAGCAACCTTAATGTTATTCTAACATTAAGACCAAATCCTCTAAGATACCTCTGTAATTCAGTTTTTCCCATCAAAATCTATGTGCATATCTCTTCTGTCTCATAAGTATCTTATGTCCCACCTATGAAAGCGTCCCTGTTTGATCGCTGTAATAATATCGTACAGGCCTACATTGGAAAATAATATTAAAAAGATCTTAAATATGTACGGTAGGAGATTGTGGACCTATTTATCTGGCCTAAGACTAAATACGTTTATGGCTCTAATAATGAGATGGGCTGGGCATGTGGCGCGTATGGGTGAGGAGAGTGGGGTGTATAGGGTCTTGGTGGGGAAACCGGAGGGAAAGAGACCACTGGGGAGACCTAGGCGTGGATGGGTGGATAATATTAGGACAGATCTCCAGGAGGTGGGATGTGGGTATATGGACTGGATTGGGCTGGCCCAGGATAGGGACAGGTGGCGGACGCTTGTGAGTGCGGTAATGAACCTTCGGG
>Ga0123352_10018285_pt1 | contig 11176 bp, 5 predicted proteins | sample TergutLab28metaG_FD_89700 | JGI IMG/M metagenome (GOLD analysis project Ga0123352, IMG submission 89700) | Labiotermes labralis P1 segment gut microbial communities from Petit-Saut dam, French Guiana - Lab288 P1 | ecosystem: Host-associated > Arthropoda: Insects > Digestive system > Gut ... | reverse complement strand
TTTTTTTTTTTTTTTTTTTTTTTTTCCCTCCCCTTTCCCCCTCTTCCCCCTCCCCTCCCTTTTGTCTTTTTTTCTTCCACCCCCCCCCCCCCCCCCCCCCCCATGATCAGTTTGTCATTTTGTAACAAATACTTCATGATCTGTTTTCTTATTATTGTATAAATGTGCTTCTATTTAAAAAATGTGACCAGCTGAGTGCACACATACAAAGTTTAGTGGGTTTGTGTGTTTGTTGTGTGCTTGCTTGTTTGTTTTCATATCTGATTGTGTCTAATATAATATTGTAACTGTAAGATGAGTAATAAATTACTTCTGTTTTGAACATTCGAGTGGTCTGGAATGTATATGATTTTCATTGGTAAATGCTTACTGTTGTTTTGAAGGATTACAGCACATTCACAGTCAGGGTCAAAGTCAAGCATTTGATTCTTTGAAACACTGGTAACCATTTATGGTCAGAATGATACATCATCCCAGGAGCCTTGAATCTTCAGCAGCACTGCCGTTAGAATGTCGAATCTCAACCTCTTTTGTGTTTTAGAAGATTATATCACCAAAGTATTCACAGTGTTACATTTACTGTTGACACAGGGTGCAGGCCAGACTGTGACAATTGTAGCCCAGTACCGGCCAGAGGAGTACAATCGTTTTGAAGCAAAGATCCATGATCTTAAACAGCAGATGTCACAACAGATTATGTCAGGCACACTCATGAGAACCTCACAGAAACGATCTCTCTATGTCCGGTGAGTTTTTCACATACATCATACAATAATGTTATGTGCTGAAGTTTCAGCATGACTAAAATATGAATCTTGTGATAATATTTTCATCAGACTACAGGATGTTAGACATGTATAGAACCTATGCATTTTGTCATCAGTTCTGAAAGCTTTTTCAGAGGGAAGTTGTATGCAAGTGAGTTCCTTGCAATTGCCAGTTGGGTCTGCGGAAGTGCTTTCTGGTTACTGAAATTAAATTTTTCAACACCTGCCTGGTGTAATTAACAGGGTACGTAATGAAAACTTGCGTGATATAGAATCAAATAAGCCTGGTAGATACTTTGGAAAACACGCAACTTGAATGTGGTAAAGTTTTGTTAAAAATGGGAATCTACATTAAGGTAGTAGAGCAAAATGCAGTTTATTTTTGGATTTTGATATCCTGCTGAGGCCTTGTGGATAGATGTGTGAAATACCAGACACAATAAATTGTTCATGTTTCTTTATAGTGTGAAAGAAGATGCAGGTTAGGACAGCTTTCACCTATTGGATATCATTGATTGTGAGAAGATTACTGGGAAATTCTTATTGATATTTGGAAGTGTAAATTGGGTGTGTTCCGAAGATAGAAGTGGGTTTAGAGGTTGACACTGGAGGTACCACAAAGGCCAGCATTTATACAAAGCACTTTAGCAACTTATTGCCATGGAAATCACATTAGCATGAATTCAGACTTCCAAACACCAGCTTCTGCATATTGCAAGGCATATAGGGCCTTGTTTCCATGGAACTCACCTTATTGTGGGTGCCACCTTTGTAGCACTGCAACTTGTCTATTTATGCAAGACATGGTAGCATCTGCTTATTGTAGAACATGACTGTGAGTTCATATTTGCAACACCGTGGCTCCTGCATTTGTGCACTCCTGAAAATTAAAGTTTAAAGGAATGTGTTTCACATTAATGTATGCAGCCATAGCATTTTGTACAAAATAGGGTATATGGCAGATGGTGAAGGAAACAACATGAGACTTTGTTGAGTGAATGTGTTGAAAATGTGAGACTTTGGTGACTGTTTCTCGCTGATATGTGAAATTTTGTTACCAATGCTCTTGCTGGCCAACCCTGAGTTGCTTACCTTTCTCCTGCTGAAAAAGAAATTCAGTGTAGAAGAACATTATATTTTTCTCCCTGTTATTGCACTTTTTTTTGAGTGTTGTGATTCTGTCATCTTCCATAATTTCATGTTTCTTGTCTTTCATACAGTTTTTTATTGTATATATTTACCTTTTTCTCTTCCAGAGCATAAGAGCATAAACATATTCTTTATCTGACATTTCAGTTGTGTGTGCTTTTAGAGCTGTCTTGAACTGCTTCCCTAAGTGTCCTTTGCCTCATACATATCCATGAACACTTGTACATTGAGCTTACAGTGTTTTATTATTGGCAGTTTCTTACCACCTTACAGTATAAATCATTGCATTATGGTGGTAATGTACACTAATGGAGTCACCATGGATGTCAGAACTAGGGAGATATAAAAGATATCTATATGCATACCATTGTATCATAGGCCTTTACAACACTAGGCTGCACAAGGTGTCATTGCATATGGATCAGTCTGCAGTTCTTGTGCATTTGGTTTGCCTAGAAAAGCTTTTTTGAAATTTTCTGATGTTTGAATTACACACCTTTATTTTAAAAAACTGCAACTTGATGCTGCAAGGTGGGTCAGAATGTAACATTTGTAGTCATCGGAAGCTAAACATGCTGTAAAAGTAAGCTGTGAGGACTGAATATGTGAAATCTTTCTAGAGTTTACAAAGTGCAAATTATTTCTTAGTATTAGTAATTCATTGTCATTGTCATGAACAATACAACAGATAAAATGTATGTGAATTAAATGAATTTGAGTCATCTGGCAAACTTACGTGCCTGTAACAAGGTATTATCTGCTGCACAGTGTTGTTATTTAGCCAGACAATGTTTCATAGGGCAGTGTGCTAGCTGAGTGTATGGCCTTGTGGACTGAAACTTCTCACATTGTGGGGATCTATTAAGACATTCAGAGGAACAGGAGGAGTCTAAAGACTGTTCTTGGCTATGCTTTAACCTGTTGAAATATAATGTGTAAATACTTCCCTCTGTTGGCGTGAACTGATTCACACGATAAAATTATACACTAGAATTGTGTGTGAAAATGTAACTTGCAATAGATAGGATTAGGCACTGATTCTGACATGAGAAATTCCTTCAGGACTTCCAACATTTGATGCTGCCATTTATACTTGTTTATAATAATGTCTGCACTTGTAATAGAACATCTTCTCCCTCAATCTTAGTGATGTTTCTTAGACTTGGCCTTGTCATACTATGCCAAATCCCTTTTTACAACGTACTGTCATACAAAAATCTGACAAATCACTCAAATGATAATTACTGCAATCTTTTTTACCAGAGTATGGTTATCTTTTTATCTGAAAATCAATACTGAGTGCAAGAACATGAACCTAAATTTTTACAGTTGCAAAATTGTTATCAACCAAAATTACTTTGTTCTCTGGAAGCTATAAATCCCCCTTACATCAATCATATCTTTCTTAAATAACTATTTCAGTAATCTTCCAAGACCATGTTTCCAACCAGAAGGTACTGCCATGCTTGGTTCCCATATTTGGGGTGTCCCTTTGCTCAGTTAATTATTTACCATGACATGAATGTAAATGCCAGTGGAGGTATAAGCTCCACACATTCTTAAATTCAGCACTAGATAGAGGCAAATGGTCAGCTTTTTATCCCAAACACTTTATCCTAGTACCCTTGGAAGGGGAGGCTGGATGGGCCTCAGAGCCAGTGTGAGTGCTTTGGAGGAGAGACACCCCTTTGCTCCTGCCAGGAATCATGCCATGATTCTGTGGCCATCCAGCCTGGTCACTTTAAAGCAGTGCTGGACATTCAGTTGATTGCTTTGAAAAAACATTAGTTCTGCTTTCTTAAAGTAAAGTATGGCCCAAATATACTTATTGACAGTCAGTTGATCATTGCCAGTTGTCATAATGGAGTTATCAGTATGAGTCCGAGATGTGAGAGAGAGACAAAGACTGTTGCAGGGAAAGCATTACAGCACTGACTGTTTGAGCCCCCCTCTCTCTCTCTCTCTTTCTCTTAACAACTTCAGGTAGAAGAAGGAGTGATTTGAAGGTACAAACTGTGTTATGAAAGCTATTCTGGGGGAGCACTGATAAGTTGCAAGCCATTGTTGTACCATCTGTGCTTTTCAGATGGGGATAATATAAGAACAGTGTACAGTCCATTAATGTGATTGCTTGAAGAATTGTATTGTCCTCTCCTCTTTCCACAAAAATATGTGTACACTTGTGAATTACAGCCCTGTCATAATTTAATGGGTAAAAATACATTTCAGCAAGTGTGCTGTCCATTATGTCAGGGAAAATGTAGACATCACGCATATCAGGCAGTGAAGAAAACTCATAATTTTGTTGCAGCATGTGTGACATGAAAATTCATAGTAATCTACAGATTGCTGTATTTATGCCATTTAAAGGAGAGATTGTTATTGATTCTGGCGCATGGGTGGTTTGGGGAGACACAAAGTCATTTTTATTAAATGACCTGGACTTTCCTCATCAGCTGTTGGTGTTACAAAATTACAGTCTTATCACAATATTTTGTAATAAGTTTTTTTATGTAATCTAAACCTTAACTGAAAGGAGGAAATTCAGAATTCAACAGCTGATGGCACTGTAGTAAGTAGGTAGTTTGCACGCCAGCAGTTGCATGTACTTCATGCTGTAACAGTAACACTTGCAGCTGTGCTCTGTTGATAAAATATTTTCTTTTCCCACTTTTTTTTACAAATACTTCCTGGAACCCACCAGCGGGTCGTGACCCACCAGGTGAGAACCACAGACTCAGGGAATACTGTTTTATGAATAATTAAGATTGCAGTTTATCCTTCTGAGAAAGTAGTATGTAGGGAGGAAATGTTCCATTGGTGGTGAAAAGAAGTTAAACAAGAAACTGTTGTTAATATTTGGTCATTTAGTATCCGATGCAGCAAGCAAGTGGCATTGTTTTAATTTGCGTGGTTATTGTAGGGCTTTGTTCGATTACGACCCAAATAAAGATGATGGGCTGCCAAGTCGAGGATTACCTTTCCGGTATGGTGACATACTGCATGTAACAAATGCTAGTGATGATGAATGGTGGCAAGCAAGGAGAGTCCTTGCCTCTGGTGAGGAGGAAGGGATGGGCATTGTGCCATCCAAGCGGCGATGGGAACGGAAACAGAGGGCACGAGACAGAACAGTCAAATTTCAAGGGCATGTTCCTGGAGGGGTTATTCTCGACAAGGTAAGTTATGTTTGTTTGGATATAGTACTACACATTCTAGTAAGATTCTGAGTACTTGTGTCAGCTGAATATTTGTTCACAATTAAAATGTGTCATTATATTTTGTTTCTAATGTGGGTAAAATAAATGTTGAAGGGCCACTTGTTAATATAGTATCACTGTAATACAAAGAACTGTTACAGTGATAGCATAAACATTCTGAGTATCTAACAAGTGACTTCTTTAAATTAATACAAGCATCTGTCCTAGGTTAGTAGGGAAAAATATCCCGTATGAAGTAATAAGAAGTGTATATATATCTGCCCTGCTTGGAATTATTGTATTAGTTACTATCATTATTTTTACTGTAGATTAACTTGTGTTGCAGTGTGTAGTATGGTGTGAAATGTCCACTAAAGAATACTGTCAGTGACATCGAAACTTGTGGTACAATTCTTTTAATTACCATACTTGAACAATTCAAATTAAGATCTCATTACAAATTGCATGTCGTTTCTTATATTATGGGACCTTTGGGGACTAGCATTGAATAGACTGAAGGCTGTAAAGAATTTAAGAAATGTAAAATGAATGGAAAGTTGATTATGATAAAATAGTTTCTGGAGAGTGAATAACAGCAAGATATCAGCAAGTCATTTGTGTGCATTGTAAGAAGGAATGGTCATGTGACCAGAAGTGCTGTTGAGCTGATATAATTAGTTCCATTTCTTATGAATCTTGACACTGGTTGGGAAATAAGAGTAGCCAATCACAACAGGGGTAAGAGTCAGAAAATTGAAGTATTTTTAAATTTTTTGGTTTAGCCAAAGAAAATGAGTGGTTTGAAAAACACTAAAACTCTTGAATATACTCACACGTTTTGCTCAGTACCATATGATCTGACAGGAACTTGCCAAAAAAGCAGATTACTCTTGCTGGCTCATGCTACAGTGTAGCATAGCATTTTTCTGAGTGGGTTTCACCCAAGCTTCACAAGAAAATAAGAGGTAGAATTTGTTGTAATTTGAAGTGTTAATTGCTAAATACAGCTGCAGGGATTTCCAGAGGTGTTATATTTAAAAATACAGCTGATTAGCACATAGTGCATGATAAATGACAAAGTATTTGTGTTTCATATACCTAGTGTGTTGTCCTGTTATATCAGTAGGAGTTTATCCTTAACTCGCACATTACAGAAGGCATGAACAGGGAATTACTGTATTTATTATTAAGTTTCTTACCTGACCATTTCAGTTAGCAGGTACAAAGTCAGAGTACTGATAGGAGGCATATTTGGTTTATTCCATTTCACTTCTCCTACACTACTTCCATTCCCTTCTCATCAATTTCATCTTCATAATTGTACGCTTTACTTCATATTCTGGAGTAAAAAATTTGTATCTTATGCTTCTCTCTTTTTGATCATTATTGTCAACTATAGTGGAAATGTGGAAATGTGATTCAAAGTTTTATTTGTATAAATAATGCAGGAATGATTACAACCAAGAGTGATCAGATACACTTATTTAGTTATCCTGTGATAACAGGTTCACAGTGTGTGCAAGTAATTTGCAAACTACAGATTTATTTCATTGGTGAATTAATGTGGCATATAACAACACTTTCTGGCCACTTGTTGCACTGATTATCAATTTCAGGAAAGTATGTCCCAGTTGAACAGCATGAAACAGTTCTAAAATTCCAAAAAGTAAATCCAAATTTGGTGTGGAGATGTGTCAGACATCCAAATAAATGGACCGCACAGAATTGTACACTTAAGTTACCCCAGCATTAAAAAAAAAAATACAGTGTAATATATGTAAAATTTAATAAGATACATTTAAAGTGCACTACTGGTGTTTCAGTTGTTCTAATTTACGTATGTGCCGATATGGGATCTTTAATATGATATTTTGAAAATCACAGTTCAGCAATTCTAAAATTCAAACGGAGTTACTTGGACTAGATGAAATGTCATGTGTCAATATCAGTGAGCATATTTGGATGATGACTAGGTAGATCAAGTGTATTACATGAAACATTCTGATTGCACTTTTCACAGCAGTCTACATTAGATAGAAAAAAGAAGAATTTTTCATTCAGCAGAAAATTTCCTTTTATGAAGAGCAAAGATGACAAATCAGAAGATGGTTCAGACCAGGAACGTAAGTACATTTTGCTTATGTATATACAGTATGCACATATATCATTATGTTTCTCTTACATATATTTATAAGACTTGGTTCTAGTTCCTGGAATAAGCATTTCTGCATTGAGGTATGTGCTGACTTCTTTATGTTTTTGGTATCAGGATGTTGTTATTGTTATCCATTGTATTGAAGTTGACTGGGTGAAATCTGGAGTGTATTTGGTGTTACCTGAGTAATGTGTAACCACTATCACATAAGTATGGACTGGGCCAAGTGGTAAAATTGTTGTATGCTATGGGAGACTGTGGAATGAATTGTCTGGTAATAGTAACTTTATTGTCTGTAAGTGTATCTAAAGTTGTCTTAATAGATATATAACTATGACACTAATTCGTCTAGTGAATGCGGATGTAGAGCTGAAAATTATTTTATGTTCTGTCGACCATGCATCTCTATATAATCTTGTAAATGAAACCAACTTGGTGCACAGTTCCTCTCAGTGTATTTCGTCAATTTTATTTATAACCTCTACATGTTTCATTCCTCTCCAGGTCCATCATCAGGTGGAACAACTGTATTTATGTAGGGTGGAATTCCATTCTGCATACCAGACTGTCAGTTATAAAGAATAACAACGACCAAGTGTCGCATAAATACAGTTGTTCCTCCTGATGATGGACCTGGAGAGGTCCGAAACATGTAGAGGTTATAAATAAAATTGACAAAATACACTGAGAGAAACTGTGCACAAAGTTGGTTTCATTTACAAGACAGAAAATTGTGTTCAGATCAAGCTGAATGCCTGCATTGTTGAATGAGTTTTAAGAAGTATTAATTATTATGATTTTGAAGACTAAGGGCTTTGAGGCAGTATCATCATACTTGACTTTCTATAATCATGTTTTTAAAGTACGACGTGTGTTACATGTAAACATTTATAGAATTATCATATCGTGTTAGCAGTAAATGTGCAGTAAGAATTACTTTCTTTTCAGTAATGAAGGTGATACTTTTCTTTCCTTCTTTAATCCATTTTCCCAGTATTCTTCAGTCCCCATTTCAGGTCAGATTATGGTAACATGAATGACAGATTAAAATTCTTTGTTTCTGGCAATAATATTGTTGTCAGATTTTCGAGACTGTGCAGAGGAAATACTGCTTACTGAAGTGGCCTATCATTTCTGGTGCCATTCGGCTCTGGTCTGTGCTCTAAAATATTCTTGGAATGAGGGTACATGGCCCCAGGCATATATAAATATATATACCCATGATAATAAATTGCATGATGCATGGTTGTTGAGTGACTATTCATTATACCTCCTATAATACAGTGTGTTTTGAGCTACATTTATCTTGTATAGTAATCCTTGTAAGCATGTTAAATTAACACATTTTCAAGAATATATTTTGGAGTTGTAAGTTCTACTTGTCTGAAGTACTACAAATTCTACAGCTAAATTTAATCATAGTATTGATTGATCATCCCAAGACATCGTGCAATAGAAACAAAATGCAAAAGATGTATGTTTAAACATTGCTTGTTAAAGATGAGTGTTGACTCGTATTTGTGATTGGTCAATCCAGGACATTCTACATTAAAAGTAGAGTACAAGAATTTATGTTTTGTGCAAAGTTAATTTTAGAGGTATGTATGTCTGTGCTCATGCTTGTATTTAAAAGTGAAATCCTATCTAAATTATGACTTGTCAGGTTAATAAAAATTCCAGTGATATTAACTTTTCCCATTTCAAAATTGGTGTTATATTATGTTAATTCAGTATAGTGGTAGGTGCTTCTTTTTTTAACTATGACCCTTTTGAAAAGGGAAGAACTAAAGGGGATTTTCTTGTTGATGTTTGGGGTTTTCATATGAAATAAAATACACGAGTGATGGCAAGTAGTGAAACATTTTGCGCAGGAGGAGGAGAAGGAGAGATACTTTAGCTCTCAATCTGTTTCTATTCAAAATTGTTCTGAAATGTTGAATTCTTACACATTTAATAGCACAATTGGACAAGGAAATGGTCTACCACAAAGTGTTTGTCTTTGTATTAAACATATTGGCACACTCATATTATGTTAACTGTGTTAGTCATATTGGAACTTTCAACTTTGTTGCTGTTGGAGGTGGAAATCAAAAGTAGTGAATAATATACTGCTGTGCCTGTAAGGAATTCTTTGTGTGTATTTATAAAATTTGAATTTCATGAAGATAAAAAATGCATAATCATAATCTATAGCAGTCAACACGTTCTCACCTAGGTGTCTAGTACTCAGAATTAAATAAGGGATGTAATTACTGATCTATACATTCATGATACGAAGACGGTTTTTTTTGCATGGTGATTTTTAACTGTTGATGTGTCACTTCATATTTACTTCAAACTAATCAGATGCTTTAATAATTTAGGCTGTCTGCAGTTTTGGAACAGTTGTTTATATAATTTGTAAAAGTAATTAATGTACAACACTTTCTTTGGCCATTTTGTATTGCTCTTGCATGTTTTCTTAACATGATGATGTGACAAAAAAGTTTAATTAATCTGTTGGCATCCTCTGATATTGTCTACATGAAATACTTACTTACTTTCTTACTTATTCCATGAAACAGAGTCCTTCTTGAGAAGCTAATCAGTTCTCAGCTAGTCAAGAAATTGCCTGCATTTAATGGAACCCAAAGGTTCATTACTGCATTTACAAGTTCCCTATCCTGAACCCCCTGTCACCACAGCATGGCACGTCCTCAGGTTGTGGATGGAGGAGCGGCCTCCAATGTGGAGGGTAGCTGGGAATATATTGAATTAGCAGTCACATACAGCTGACAAGGTGTGGTCCTCCAGCTTGGGGGTTCTGACAGGTTCTGACAACTCCTCACCGTAAAAACTGTCTTTATGTTGAAACATAAACACGTGCCACTTGAAATATGCACTGAAAATTAATCCATATATTTCACATAGATTCCTTGAAAACTGATGCATAATATCTGTTTACTGTTGTCCAGGATAAACTATTTTGACTGATCTTGTGACATTTCAGAACCATCATATGAAACCACTAAACATTAATCTAGCCTGCAGCCAAAGGGTAAATGGGAAGCTATACCTATCAATACAGTGTTGATTAGTGTATAGATATTTTGTATAGAATGAGCAAAATTTAAATTGATGTAGAATATTATATGCATGTCAACCCAATGTTAGGGCTTATGCAAGCATGTGTATTATTAATATGTACTATACCATGTTTTTGCCTGCTTGCATTGTGGTATGTTTGTGACATATGTTTTCTGTTCTCTGTGCATCTTGTAGCATCGCCTACCACTCCAAACATCGATGGTGACTCTACATCAATACGTAAGTGTGCGTCTCTTTCTAGGCCTAGTTATATCCCATTGTAGTGCCATGTTAGAGACTGCCGATCTTTTCAAGCCTGGGGCTGCATAAAGCAAAACACACAGCATCTAGAGGGAGTAATGCTTCATTTGGGATGAAATAAGTCAGTTGCTTGATATATCCATAAGGAATCTTTGCAGTTATATGCCAGTATTTGCTGTTATAATCATTGGCATTCTTTCCGGCATGCAATTTAAAGTGGTCCAAATCAGTCTTTAATATGGTAAGGCTTCATAATCATTCTTCTTGCTATTCTCAGATATATGCTTTTCTAAACTTTCTATTTTGAGATTGTGCACTTTAATAATGTTTCTCCTACTCATAGGTGATAATCCAAGCCCCTCAGATACTGCATACTTTGTGATTGCACATTATATAATTACAAATTGTATTGTAATTAGAAGCCTTCTTCTTCTTCTTCCAATGGCGCTACAGCTCGGGGTGGGCCTCGGCCTCCTTCAAGAGTTTCCTCCATCCTTTCCGGTTTCGGGCGGCTACTGTCCAATTTCTACATCCTAGCTTTGCTACATCTTCCTTCACTCCGTCTTCCCAGCGCAACC
>Ga0123352_10018284_pt1 | contig 11176 bp, 6 predicted proteins | sample TergutLab28metaG_FD_89700 | JGI IMG/M metagenome (GOLD analysis project Ga0123352, IMG submission 89700) | Labiotermes labralis P1 segment gut microbial communities from Petit-Saut dam, French Guiana - Lab288 P1 | ecosystem: Host-associated > Arthropoda: Insects > Digestive system > Gut ... | reverse complement strand
TACCGCCAGTTTAACATTCAGCAATTCTACGTTCTGCCCACACAGTGTATTTATGTGTTTTGTGTGGATCTGAGAACAAACAGCGATTATTTCCCTATACAGCATTAACTGACTGGTGTTTATAACCGAGTTGGAATGCGTTTACAACGCGGTACGGACTGAATCTTTAATCATAATTTGGGTTAATCTTAGTTTATAGATGGCTTAATATTACTGGATCCCGGAATGTACGTTTGTGTCTTGTTTATTTAATGTGTCTGAATTTTGTCACGAACTAAATTCAGATGGCGAACTGGCACTCTGCGTCCCAGTGAATGTGTGTAATTTTGGAAGAGGGCCGAATTTGCAGGTCCAGTGTGTTGTGCCTTTTAATGTTCTGCTGAAATAATTCCTAAAAATTTTTGTAGCTTATATACAATAAAACAGTTTTCGAAACAGGTTATCAATGGTAGAGGGTCTCGGTTTCTGTTTCTTTTTTTTTCCGCTAGGTACGTCCCGGCACAGAGAATTAGAAATATGCGCATTTGTGCGTTTCAGAGCGAACGTTATGTGGCTTCAAAATGGCATGATACTACTTTCACGTTTTAGGAACGTGTTCGGGTGTCAGTCGCCGTCACTGCCTTCATTTCCCTCTATGGTATTTTTGAACGCAATTTAGGAATCAAAAAGCTTTTAATTTGGAACATTATCGTTGACTGTAGTAATTGAAATCTGTCAAATATGAATTAAGACAAATAATATGAATCCGCGCTAAAGGCATTTGTGACGTCACTTAAATGTTTGTGGCGCTTCTGTTAACCCACCCACCTCAGAACTTGGCAGGATGGCCATGTTGCTAATGTCAGTATCATGAGCGTAATCAATCACGAGTTGCTCTGTCCAACAATGACACGTTGTTCACCCGTCATTTCGCAAATATCTGATATTTAATCTCTGAATTTTAAATGCGTTACGGAAGGACAGACACAAGCAACCTGATAGTAGTGAATCAGACATTTCGGTCACAGCAGTAACAACGTTCTCATCTTACTGACATAGAGAGGGGGGGGGGTGATTTTATTCCTTTAACAATTAATTCTTTCTGGTCTTTAAGTTAGAAACAAAGGGAAATTTGTCGCTTTTTACACCATGAAGGCTTATGGAGGGCGTGGAGGTATGGGTCCACTAATCCTTAAATTGGCATGAGGCTTATGATTTGTCAGCTTTACATTCCGGCTGCCTTACCCCTGGAAAATTTATTATGATCAGTATTTGGCAAAACATGAAAGTCAATTTTGGGTTACATAAAAACAGGTGTAATGCATTTTGTCACTGACGCCACAGCATTTCTTGTGTATCCGGGTTAATCCTCTAAACTATAAGATCAACCTTAATTATATATAAAGATGCAGCCCGTACCGCGCAGTAAACACTCCGTATCGTTTATAAAAACCAGTCAGTTAATGCTGTGTAGGTAAATAATCGCTGTTTTCCTGAGATCCATACAAAACACACAAATAGAGTGTGTGAGCAGAACGTGGAATTGTGAATGTTAAACTGGTAGTACATATAGTGACCACTGGGAGGTAAAGGGTTAAAGCAGTTAGTGCTGTATAGGGAAATAATCGCTGTTTGTTCTGAGATCCTCACAAAACACACAAATACACTATGCAGACAGAACATAGAATATTTGTAAGTTAAACCTGGTGGTAAGTAAAGCAACCACCGGGCTTTCAAGAGTGAAATTCGTAAACACAATTATCGGCGTTCTAAGGCGCCCATTCTGACAGAATATATACTCGTATATTGGATGATTAATCGATTGTTAGTGTTGTGTTACAGCAGCATTGAGTGAGTTTACAAACGAATCGAAAACCCTTGCTATTTCCACACTGTACTCCGAAGAAGGAAGCGGCATGTACCACCTGAAGCTCTTGTACACACCTACCGGACTACACGGTGTCATAACCAAGAAGGCAGTAATATGAGGCTGCGTCACGTTGGGAAACTCAAGTCTCTCTCTCCCTCCCTCTCTCTCTCTTCTTCTTCTTCTTCTTCTTCTTCTTCTTCTTCTTCTTCTTCTTCTTCTTCTTCTTCTCCCCCCCACCCCACCAGACTCATGGCGTTGTGCGTCGTGTGACGCTGAAGGCAGTAGCCACTGACTGCTTGCAGGCAAGTACCTCTCTGTTTGCCTGGGCAAACAGAGAACGCCCGTCGCTCCGTTTGCCATCAGGGTTCCTGAGGCAGCAGCAGGAACGTTTAACCTTTAGTGCCTGCTCTTGACAAGCAGTACAAAAACTGATACCGAGTTATGTCCTTCTGACTCGTGACACAGTGTTCTATTCAGGTGTGTGGGTGCCAAAGTTGTGGAACAACACACTGCTTCCATATTTACGGTTGCCAGGCTAGTCACTCGTTCCTATTTATCCTGAAGAAGGAGGCAACAGTTTAACCCGAAATTTTGATACCTGTCAACCTACATGGCGTCACATTCTAGACGTCAGACGTCTTCATCAGCAACCCTGTGAAAAGTTTGCACATCAAATCTTGTACTATGTGGAGTTTTCCTCTCCGCACTGCCCACTCTAAGATGGAGTAACAGGTCTGTAGTGTCTGCGAACCCTTGTCAGGACATTCGCAGCTGCCCTCCATATCTGCAGGCTGTCTCCTCCGTCCGCAACGTGAGGACGCGCCGCACCGGGCGTCAGGGGACCCACTTATCTTTCATTTCAGTGTTGGGGGGTGGGGGGTGGGGGGGTGGGTGGAAGTGATGCCAGACACAAAGCACACACGTTGAATTTGGTTCTAAAATTTTGGCCTCCTGGTCTGACACAGAGACTCATTGTACCTCGTGACATATTCCCTGTAGAGTTTTTCATTAGACAAAGCTATTTTTTTTAATCTAAACGTAATTGCTATAACGAGGCTGGCTATAAACTGCTATCATGCTGAACATGATCACTTTATCCTGTGGATTTAATACACAGAATACGTCACATGAAACGTAATACGTGATTATAAGCTAAAATATCGTATATAAAGAGTCTCTTCAAAGAGGGAAGCAAAAGCAGAACATGATTAGTGTAGTGGCACATTTTGTCATGCACAGAGGTACCGACCTCGTTTATATGGTTTAATTTTCACTCGCTTTGTTTTTGAAAGTCTTGGCTACTCCACTGTGAACCATTATGCAATATGCAGCACGTTATATTTCGCAGTGTGAAAGCTTCAAAAGTAAACTATGTACATTAGGACGATACGCCACTGCATACGCGAGATGTCGTCGGCAGTTGGGCAGGACGGATCAGGTTTGTTACCTGAAACGTACTGGTAATATTTAGAAATAAGTTCTGCCCGGAAATGTCCGCGAAAGAGTTGCATATTCCTGATCTTGATAAATAACCTTTTACTTCCATCATCGCTCTGTGCCACTAAGTTACCCATTTCTGATTCGTTTAGTGTCTTTGCTGTGTAACAAAACTTTGTCACATTTTAGGTTCTCACTGCGGTGCTGTTGAGGATCCGGGTCTTCCGGGATGTGACACCGTGCTGTTTAACGAGTACTTACCGACGTATAGGAAGTACATCCAGCCCTTACCTTCAAGGGTCGAGCAGTCCTATAAATGACGGCTTGAGCCGTGAAGATGAAGGCACTCACTGCCTTCACTCAAAACTACGGGAACCACTCACGTAACGACACGGCGTCACATGCCGGAATATCTGTTTAGCGGTCCTGCACACATGTCCCGTCACTACGCCAGAGCATAAGCTGAGTTGTGATGTTAAGAAATGGCATCTGTAACCCTTCATGAAGGAGAAAGACGAATAACGTGTGTACTGTTACATTCTGGTGAACGGCTGCACAGCGAGATGTACAGAAACAGTTAGAGACAAGACAGTTCTGTGTTTTGTCCACTTCAGTTTAACTTCTTTAGCTGCAACATCCCCGTTGTGTTATAAGCAATTAGGGAGTGGGTGGGGTACGTCAAAACACAACTGTCTTGTGTCCTACTTTATTATGCTGACGACATGTTTCGACCACTGTGGGCCATCTTCAGGTCACAAAAATTTATATAGAAGAAACCTATACAGTGTATGATCATAATATACCTGTAGTATAATATATATAGTATAGTATAATATAGTATACATATAAATGTATATAGAGGAAAACTATACAGTGTATACTATACTACACTACACTATACTATACTATAGGTATACTATGATCATAATCTGTGTAGTTTTCCTCCATTTTTGTGACCTGAAGATGGCCCACAGTGGTCGAAACATGTCGTCGTCAGCATAATAAAGTAGGAAACAAGAAAGTTGTATTTTGACGTAACCCACCCCCTCTCTAATTAGCTGGAATTGTTAGGGTCTCATTCCCAACTTTCTGCCCAAAGAGCAATATTTTGGGAGGCCAGCGGTGCAGTATGTTTGTTTGTACGGTCTACTGTATTGTGAGGTTGTAAACTAACAATTTGTTGATTATTTTGAAATCCCAAAATTAATTTCCAAAAAATAATAAGGATAAAACTTCCACTTGAGGGTGTGGGTTGCCGGAATGATGTTCAGCACTCAGGTTTTAAGTAATCGCTTCAGTAGCTTTAGATCAGCTGTTATTTCGTCACTTGTCATTATTCGCTGTTCACAGTCATCTGCTTCTTCTTCAGACAGTTCATACGTAAATATGAATATTGACTGACTCATTGTAGAAGTCACCTGCATTTGAAAAGGTGGATTTATTCCTGTGTATTCCATGAAAGAGTGTGTAGTGTAAGACATATAGCTCTACTCTTTCTTTTACCTTGCTTATATTTGAAGGTTAGTGGTAAGTTTTATGCCCTCCCTGATTCACCCCCTTTTCAAACACCCCGGAAGCCATTAACATCTATATTATAAGGATAGTAAATCACTGGTTTGGAAGCTACGGGTGTGCTAAAGATTACGAGAGGAGACAAGAAATTCAAACAGAAATTTAATTATGGTGTCTGTTGGGAAAAACTACTGGAAAGAACAAGGTGAAGACGGATCTTAGGGAGGTTGCTGCACCAACTCAGAACATTATGGAGATTTTGCGCTAGGTCATAATACGAAGTCTGACAATAAAGTAATGAGACTGGTTCCAAAAATAATTTTATTGCATTTATTCATCAACTGCAATGTGGTCACCTTCAAAGTATATCCCTTGTGCCTGCACACAACTTTTCCAGCGGTGCTGCCACTGTTTGTAGCATTCATGGAACGACGTTTGTGGTATGTCGTTTAGACATGCGTTACAGCCTTCTGGATGTCTTCTGTTGACTCAAAATGGTGTCCTTTCACTTTGGATTTTACTTTTTGAAATCAAAAGAAGTCGCATGGTGGGAGATGAGGTGGTTAAGGAGGCTGCGGCATCACCCTAATGCATTTGGATGTAAAAAACTGCGCTCAACCGTGCATCCCGCTGTTGCTGTCTGAGATTCCTGAGCACCATCTTCGCAAAAATTGTTTTCGTCCCCATTTCTTCACTCAGTATCAAACGAACGGTTTCCCGGTTCATGCTTACTTCATCAGCAATCATTCTGACTCTTAACCTTCGATCGGATCGAACAAATTATCTTACCCGTGCTGTGTTGTCACCTGTCCGTGTTGTTGATTGTTGTCCGCAGCTCTGCTCATCTTCAACCCGGGTTCTGCCTTCAGAAAACATTTTGTGCCAGCCAAAGGCTTGTGCCCTTGACACTGCATCATCTCCAAAGACCTGCTGAAGTTTTTAGTGTGTTATGGTGGAATTGTCACCGAGTTAAACACAAAAAAATGACATACCTTTCGCCGCGAGATATTCCTTGCTTCCATTTCCATGACAAGGTTCACAAACACCTCTTCGAATGTCACGCATCTACTCTACACTGGGGGCATTGCAAAGCCATGCCATTGCAAGTGAGGATGGAGGAAGGACCAAGGTCAAAGGCTGTCTGTGTCAGTGGGCTGCAGTATTGCCAGTGCAACTAGGAGAAAAACTCATTTCTTTATTGTCAGACCTCGTATGACGGAGACTGCTACACAAGGTCACCATATTTTGGGGATTTCTGCAGAAGCTCAGAATATTATGGAGATTGCTGCACTGACTTAGAATAATATGACGATTTTAGCGCTAGTTCATAATAAAACGGAGACTGATACACAAGCTCAGTATTATGGAGATTTCTGCACAAGCTCAGAACATTATGGATATTGCTGCACTGACTTAAAATATTTTGGCAATTTTTGCTCTAGGTCATACTATGATGGAGACTGCTACACAAGCTCACAGTATTATGGAGATTTCTGCACAAGCTAGGAATAGTATGGAGATTGCTGCACTGACTTAGAATATTGTGGCGATTTTTGCACTATTTTATAATATGATGGAGACTGCTACACAAGCTCAGAATATTATGTCATTCTGCCCTAAGTGAGAACATTTTGGAGATAGTTGCACTAGCTCAGAATATTATCGAGATTTCGCACTACTCTGATTGTCGTTTTGGACCTTTTGACATTGCCGATAATTCTTGTGACACTTGAAATTCGCCAGAGCTTTGAATATTTAGAGAATAAAACTTTTGACACTTAGACATTACGAGTTAAAATCTGTGGCGTTTGGGCTGTCATTACAACCTGTGACATTCAGACATTATAGAGAACTCAACAGACAATAAAATGAAATTTCAGACTTGTAGACATCTTGGAGACATGGCACCGACTTCTGGGAATTCCGAAGCCCATTTATTCCGTAAAATTAATATTTCTTTTCCGTCGTTGACTCTCAGATGCATCAAATTACTTGTAGATACTAAGTCAAGGATCCTCTTGAAACTTGAACGGAAGTTATACAACATCTCTCTTTCTCACAAATCGTCTTTAAATGCTAATAGTCAATTAATAATATCGTCTGCTCACACTGCGTATTTTCTACCCAATAATTCCCCTTTTCCATGTTCAAGTAGATTACTTTAATTGGGTGCTAGATGTTGGCACAGGCTTAATTTCAAACCGTGCGAACCAACCGGCTGCTCCTCTGGCAACTGCAGATCCGACCCTAGTGAGGAAGGCCACAGGCCACTTAATGTATAGGACGTTACATTCTATTAGTCACTTCCGTATTGGTTAGATTGAAAGTCACCCTTGTTCATGCTATGAAAGCGCGTTTGGGAATGTACCTGAAGAGTCTCGCGTTCTTGATTTGTGTTGGACCGTGCATCGTTGTGATAACTGAAGAATAAGAACCAATTAGAAACCACTTTTTGTTTTATTGTACTTCTTATAGGCTCAACATGTTTCGGGCACTACTATGCCCACCCATCATCAGGAGCTCGCGACTATAATGTTGAATACCACATTGGTCATTTCGTTCTGTAAAGATGGAGGGGTTAGCGTTAGTGTAAAGTATGATTCTTAGTGGTGTGTGTTCAGTGTGAAGTTCTTTGTCGCTTGGCTGTAGCTGGTAACGTGTTTCTGTTAACATTAATAGTAGTGATTCTTTATGTGTGGTGATCGTTGTGTTCTGTTGTGTGTAGTGTGTTTCATTAGTGGGTTGGTAATCCGATGTGTTGTTAGTGTTAATTAGTATTGCGAATCTGGAATTGTACATACCTTGGTTTGCTGTTGTTTGGAGGTTAGGTGCGGTTAGGCTGGAGTAGTGTCCGGGCTGCAGGCTAAAGCACGACTGGTCTTTTCATGTAGTATGTGGGGGCTGGGGGTAGCATAGTAGTGCCCGAAACATGTTGAGCCTGTAGGAAGTACAATAAAATAAGAAGTGGCATGTAGTTGGTTCTTATTCTTCAGTTTTCACTTTCTTATTTGTTGATTCTTTAGGCGTTGAATCATAACACCATGTGTTTCACAATACACACACACACACACACATTTACTTTGACACCAGAATCTTTTTTCTGTATGTTATATCAAATTTGTAGTTAACTTTTGTAGTTAGCTTCTACATTAGATTGGAGGGGGAGTATGCAGCTTCACCACCATTCCGCTTTACCCCAGGGAAAGAGCTTGCTTTACTATATGATAGGAGACTGATTGGGCTCCAGGGTCGGTCTGGACGCTATGGAGAAGAGAGAAATATTCCATTATATTTTACGTTTTCACATTGAGTTGTGTTTGTTCCGACGGTTCGTTTGAACGTCCTGCATCCATCCTGAATGGGAATGAATTGGTTCAGATGAATGCTAAAGCTATAGGTGGAAGAGAGTGTGTTGATTTTGTAGGAAGCTTTGGAGGGAATTTGTTCAGTCACAGCTAAAAGGGGGGGGGGGAGGGGGGGAAGAGGACATGGGATTTGTACCGAACCATGTCGTAGCTCTGACTGGCCGATATGTCGCAGAACTTCCTCATTACAGACGCATTTCTTCTTTCCAATCACTTTCAGCATACATTTGAACCAACAAATTCACCCTGAAGACGGAGGCACTACTTCCTACCGACACGTCTAAACAAGTAAACACGGTGTAACCACCCATAAAAACATTATTTTACAAACATCGTGAAAACCTGAAGAGAGGTAAATATCTTTCCATCGCTGCGAATCCAGTGCGTTTTCTAAGACGTCCAGTCCATAGTCACTTTTATACCCTGATCTAACTCTTCTTGCTCATTTTATATTTCTGTGTGCACTTAAACTGTAGGATATTTTGCTTTTTCTTTTGCACTTATTGCTTGAAGGGAAAGCGCAGCGCAGCGTTGATAACATCATCAACCCGTTTGGCCGATTATAAATTTTGGTATACAATATGATGTTGTCATATACAGCGATACATACACGATGTGGTTTGGTTTACAGCTTGTTTTATGACGCGTAGATGTGAGAATTTTGTCGGTGATGTGAAATTATTGTTTAGAAGGTGATGGTAGCCTAATGGATGGAATATTCCAGTATTTGAAGTATGGGCCTGATAAAAGCCACAAAACCCTTTTGACAATATAGCTGGTGTACCGGCCAAAATTTGAGAAGAGTAAAACCACACTGTCATTGCTACACCATCCTGCTCAGTGGGCAGTATGAGAAACTAGCTACAGCCTAACAGGATACCGTCTTCTTGTATGTGACACCGTGTGGCCTTGTGTGCGAGTGACATCGATTCGGTGGGACGTACTGACTCCGTCTGCAGTGTAGAAGATTCTGCTGGTCTCAAGACGGGGGCAGCAGTTACTTCGTAGCTTCTGCAGTCGCCCCTGCATGAATCCGTGGCGTCAGACACAGGACAGCAGCAGTGTCCATAGTAACACTGCCAGAACACTTGGCCTTCTGCCGCAAACTGCTGTGAGGCGACTGTTCTGTGCTTGGCCCGTTCTGTCGCAGAGGAAAGAATGCCTCAGTCGGTACTACAGCATTAACTGCAATGCCACTCTTCACCCGATTAGAGGGGTTATAGTTTCTGGGATCTTTCTGACAGGCCTAACTGGTTGGGGTTCTTCCCATATTTTAGGCGCTCCTTGCAAAGTAAGGAAGAACTCCCTGTATTGAAACCACGTTCGTCCGAAATCTAATGTCGATTAAACCGTTGGGCGGATTGCCACACAATTTGGTATAATGGTCATTTACACAGTAGTAGAGAGAGCGCCAGTTTTGTGAAATTCGCCACTGTTGGACAGTCACACTAAAGGACGCAAAGGATTTATACTTACATTTATTTATGAGTTTGGGTGAAATTTAGGTGAAAATATTTCGACATAATGCCGTTGAGCCGAGGCGATTTTCGCGAAAATTGGTGCAGCGAAAATAGTATTTTACCGCCTATTCCATTCGTATTCTACACACCTGTTATCCGATTTGATGAAAGCTATGTAACAGGTATCCAAATGTGGAAAATTTTGTGAATACTGGCATAGGGAAGTCTGTTATTGCTTTATGTGCTTGAAGAAAAATTACGTTTACGCGTGGAGCGTGAAGCCGTATAACGTGGCGATAGTTAAGAACACCCGGTAGAGGGTGTGCACTGCGTTATGGACCGCGTCGTCGGTTCTCTTCACCGGATGATGGAAAGGGGGTTCAGGTTTAAATCGCTGTGTTCTCTGCGGTGCAGACTGAAGGAGGGAAGTACGTAAACCCAATAATCCTATGTGCAATATATAATCGCCATAACCATTTCCAACTGAGTTATTAAAGAACAGTTCCTAGTATTTTACTCTCGATATCTGTAGAGAGATTTAATTTATGATTGGCGCTGTACAAAACATGTGTGTTTGTGTGTGTCCCGGGATAGGGGGAGATATACCCTATCAAAAAAAGTGTCTATTTGATTGATCCGGATTTCCGGTTGACGTGCGTCTAATTCAGTTCCGGGCGAATACTGAATCATTTAGAGTCTGTCCGCATCGTCCCTCACTCCTTACCCCGGACCCAACTCCCCCCTCAAGCGAAGGGGTGGCAGTGTGAGGGGTCGTCCATCAGATCCGTGTCAGACGAGAACTCTTGCCAGGATTTCCGTTCTACCATCACGCTGTTTTTTGAACTGTTTTATTTCTGCCAGTTTGTGGAATTGTGATATAGCGTGGTTGACCACATTACTTACTGGTTTGTGCGGGGTGCAGAGGTAAACGGTTGAGAGGGAAAGCACTGTGCGGAGAACTCCACCTTTTCCCTAACAATATCAAAAAACGTCCACCTTGACTGAAATTATAAATTTTCTCCTAATATAGTAAATGTTTTTGAAACAGGTATAACGAAGCCTGGCCGTTGCGAGGTGAGCCTAGCAGCAGCCAGGCAGTGCCGACTGCAGCAGAGCTAGCAAGTGATGTGGTCATTGCTACAGCTGCCGTTAACAGCCTTTTCTTATGACATTGGATGATGTTTCCATTCTTTCGTGGACAGTCTGGCACTGGAAATTGGAAGTAGACGCGTTAGCAAGGGATATGTAAAAGTTAAGTAATTTAGTGTTTGCCGTTTATAGAATTATAAAATGAAGGATCAAGAGAACGTGTCTTAATGCAAGAGAATTTTTTTTTAGTGTACTCAATTTTTTTACACGATATGTTCAAATGTATTGACCCAGTCAGTTCATTGGACTGTTGTAACATTACTGATAGTAGTGTCCGGGTCCTGACCGCCTCTGTGGTCTAGTGGTCAGAGTTTCTGGCTACAGATACAGAGGTCTCGGGTTCGATCCCCGGCGCTACCAGATTTTCTGAGTAGTAGTGGGTCTGGAACGGGGTCCACTCAGCC
>Ga0123352_10018283_pt1 | contig 11176 bp, 1 predicted proteins | sample TergutLab28metaG_FD_89700 | JGI IMG/M metagenome (GOLD analysis project Ga0123352, IMG submission 89700) | Labiotermes labralis P1 segment gut microbial communities from Petit-Saut dam, French Guiana - Lab288 P1 | ecosystem: Host-associated > Arthropoda: Insects > Digestive system > Gut ... | reverse complement strand
TAGTAGTAACAGCAGCAGCAGATTAGTAGTAGTAATAGTACTAATAGTAGTAGTAGTAGTAACAGCAGCAGCAGCAGTAGTAATAGTACTAGTAGTAGTAGTAATGGTAGTAGTAAGAGCAGCAGCTGCAGTAGTAATAGTAGTAGTAGTAATAGTACTAATAGTAGTAGTAGTGGTAACAGCAGCAGCAGTAGTAATAGCAGTAGTAATAATAGTATTAATAATAATAGTAGTAGTAACAGCAGTAGTAATAATAGTAGTAGTAGTAATAGTGGTAGTAATAATAGTAGTAATAGTACTAATAGTAGTAGTAGTAATAGTAGTAGTAAGAGCAGCAGCAGTAGTAGTAGTAGTAGTAGTAGTCTTCTTCATCTTCCTCAGCTCTACAACTCTTTGTGAGTTTTGCCTTGCTCAATTATTCCTCTACACGGTAGTAGTAGTAGTAGTAGTAGTAGTTACTTTTATTTCAGTTCTGCACCAAATTATATCAGTGCTCAAATCACGTGACTGACATAAACGAAGCTTGTAACGCGCATGTAAACTACAATAAACAAGATAAACAATGCATGTATAACGTAACATGCAACACGTTCGCTTAATGTTTACACCTCGGCTGTCCTAACAGCCTGACACACTTTTGCTCGCAATGAGAGTTTTTATGACGATTTAATTCGTCGGCAGGAATAAAGCGTACTTAGAACTTCACACAAAGTTCCAGAAACGTTTCTTGTCGATTTTAACCAAGTTTGGATTTTTTCGTCAGATTTTCATAAAGTCCCCAGTGTCAACCCATGTAAATCTGTCCAGCGTGAGCCACGCTGATACATGCGGAGAGATGGACAGATGGACGCGACAAAAGTAATAGACGCTTTACGCGAGTAAGCTAACACGCCTAAAAATGCATTGAAAATTACAGTTTGAAAACCTGAAGGGAAACAACCAACATTGTGCGTAGATCTGAAGATAATATTAAAAACGTTCTGAAACATAGTGAGATGTGGACTAGATTCATCAGTCTGAGGGTTAATATCTAATGGCGGGTTGTTACGAACACGGCAATAAGTTTTCGTTTTCAATAAACAGCTGGAAGCCCTTTGATTAGCACTAGGCCTGTTTGTTAAGAAAGGCAGTTCCATGCAGCGTGTTTCACAGAAAGATCATAAGACGTCACCCCAGTGCTAATTCTTCGTTTCAAGTATTCGAATATTATTTTGTACCCACAAAAAACCAGTTGAAATTCAGAAGGAAATAATATTTTTAGTCACACTGTAGTGACTTAATTGCAGTCTGTTCTTATACATCACAAAACTGCAGGAGAACCATGAAATAGCAGTGTCACTGAATATGCATGCTGTAAATTTAAACATTTTTGGTAATTTATGTACATCAGTATATTATACTGAAATTTAGAGAATAACAACAAGCAGGAGGCAATGCAGGTACCTGCAGGCAATCCATGAATTTTATCGCACAGGTAAAGGTACAGTTCACTCTAACACAGCCCATGAAGGCCCAGTGGGGAGTAGATGTATAGCTCTACACTTTAACCTCGGCTATAGATGGGGTGGGTGGTCAACGTCACGCCCCAGCAACTTCACAGACGGTACCCATTGTACAGGGGGCTGAGTGGGCCCCAGGGGCAGTCTGGCCGAGTGCAGAAAATCTCGCCCCACCGGGACCGGCTCCTCGGACCATCCAGTCCGTAATGAGTCGATCCCACAAAGGTAATACCTGCAATACCAACTCAACCATATCCTTCCCATCCGTTTATTGCTGCATTTAACAGCTATTGTTCGTAAACTGATACCAGTACTGGACATGAAAGTACCTATCGATAAATAGAAACAATTTGGCTTTTACACTAATAAGCACTATGGTTACTTGTCATAAGCGACATTTTATTGTACCGGAACGCAGTCATGGCTGTTAAGTTTCAATAAGAACCCAAAATGTAACTGCCTTCTCATGTCTGATGCTACCACGAGTCAAAACGAAAAAGTAGCCACCTGGGAGCTCGCGAGCATGAAGACGGCAGGCAGCTACCGTGTCAGAGTCCCGTGCATCTGTCACGACTACTTCCGTTTGACACTCAGCTAGAAAATGAAGGAGCAAAACGCACAGGGAATCCCAGATGAGAGTCGCAGAAAAGATCAGTTGAGAACGTAATGATGCATGCAAGACGTCGAGTGCGTAGCGAAGTGGTTAGGCAAGCGAAGTACGTAGAAGACGTCCTGACGGTTCGTTTGGAAGATATCTCTTTTTGCGCCATTGTTAAAGAGTATAGCACTGCTCCAAAATTAAACTGCACACGGCCGCGTCTACTGAACTATAATTTTCCGTTCTGTTTCATTATTTTGGTGTACATTGAACCTTCAAACCAAAATGGTAACAATACATACCCTAAGCTTTAACATTCAAAGGTTTCGTAGTTTGCCCACACATTAGAGAATTCTCGATATTTTTAACAAAGATGATTACTTATATACACTTAATAAACCAGTTCATTTTTCAAGAAAGGCCTTTGTTTACTGTGACATCGACAAAAGACCTGCATTGTTACTGAGACGATCTTCAGTTTGATATTGAATCTTCCTCTCTCAGTTCCATTTCCGTTAATTGCGTCATACGCAGCTTCGGCTTAACCCTTCAAACGCCGAATTAAATCCCCTCTGTATTTTGCTGGCATTATTAGGAGCTCACCATATTCTAAACGTAAGCAGGATAAGGGTTAATATAACTCTTACCAGAAGGACAAGCGGGTAAAGCCAAGGAACCTCCAACAAAGCAAAGACTTCCGGCTATCGGAGCAAACTGGAGAGGAAAGTACATGTGTAATTTCACTTATTTTATGCTGCCTGTGAGAAAAGCCGCCCATAAAACAATGTAGGGGAAAAATTTTAATTTTCTGATATTTCGGGTAGCTCAGTATTAAAATACAATTATTTATAGTGATAGGGATGACATACACAAAGATAGGCATTCTTCGAGATATCGATACTCAATTCACTCGAAAATGTTCCGCATTTCATAGACTCCGAAGCAGATTACTGTATTCAGGATAGCCCCCACCCCACCCAGCACTGTGAATCCTTACCAACCCTTCAGACTTAACTTCTTTATGATACGGTTTAATATTATGCCCTCTTCACTGCTAGGTATCTATCTCAATGGCCTTGTAACTTCGGTTTGCCAACCGGAGTGTTGTCGCCTCTCACCGTGACACAAGTTAAGCCTGTCTGATCACATTTCAATCTCACAAACCTAACCGCATTTGGCTAAGACTACAAACTACGAAGTTACATGTCATATAACCTCCAGGACACGACCACTTGTTACCACATCCCTTCTAATGCAGTATTCACTAGTGACTTTCCGTCCATAGTCCTAGCTACTAACTGCGTCATTATGTGAACCAGATCTGAGGTTTCAGCGGCACTGACTACGAAGATTATCGTCCAGTGGGATGTGACCCCGTGCAGTCTGAAATAAATTCAGCGACATTTCATGGAAAACCCGCTGCCACCATCTTATACCAGACTATAGGAGGTCACGTGACAGAAGAGAGCAATATTCAATAACAATTACGTGACCCCATTGTCATGCTAGTTGCTTTCTCTTAGGTTCGTGTATCTACTTCAGCTCGTTGCTCCAAAATACGAGTCGATAAAGGTTACAGTCTTCTGGGATGTTATTGATTCCGATGTGTCGCAAGTATCTGCTGACCCAATTTTCAGTGTGGGTGAATCACTGGTTATGACACTGTGTTTCCCAGAAACGTCTGTGCAGTGCGTAATTTCATACCACATCGCGTCACAAACCAAAAGTTAATAACAGCGACGTAGTCCCAATATCCTCAGATTTCACCCTCAGTCTGAGTTCTTTGGGAGAGAGACCAAGGCGTCTTGGTGTTCGCATGTTTCATTCGAGTCAAGAGAAATGTGCGTGCTGGAGTGCCGGGGAAACAGGTAGCCAGAGCAGCGTAACCGGCCGTACTGCAGGAAGGTCTACGTAACGTGTTATGAATGGACTCAATTGTCCTGTCAACTGCATGTTAAATGAGCTGTTTAAACGTACACTATACTGTAAATGAAATTGTTCATATTAATCGTCCCTCATGGGATAATGAAATGAAAGAAAAGAAACAAATGTGTAAATGCAGAGGTTAACTACACGTTGAATGAGTCAAAGGTCATACAAAGAATGTTACAGTATGTTTATCGTAAACACAGTAAGCTGCGGCTGCTAGCACAAAAGCGAAGCAAGCTGCCTGGGTCGTGCCACGTACAAGGCGCTCTTATTAAAAATAAAACGAACCGTAATTAATATTGCAGTAACTCACCTTTTGTATCCTGAACCCTCAATTTCACGTAAACATTGCTCAGTCGGTAAAGTAGCTCGCTACGGACTGGACGGTCCAGGGATCGAATCCCGGTGGGGGCGAGATTTTCTGCACCATCCAGACCGGTCCTGTGGCACACCAGGACTCCTGTACAATGGGTACCGGGTCTCCATCCAGCGGATAAAGCCGCCGAAGCGTGACGTTGGCCGCCCATCCCATCTACAACCGAGGTTGAAGAAAGAGTAGAGCTATATATCTACTCTCCCCCTGGCCTCTTCTAGGATGAACTTTACCGTTACCTCGATACTTACAATTCAGTTCCTACAGCACAGAAAGCACCAAACGTAACGAACATCAATTTGTGAATATCGATTAGGGCAATAACCACTACTTCTTTTGAGTCTTACATATAAGCATGCAGTACATATATTAACCACTGTGCTTTAAATGATGTAGCTTCGTGGGTGCTAGAATAAAGAAAATCTGTCATGCGTGACCTCTGATTTTTTGCCTACTTTCCCTCACAAAAAGAAGATAATGATGTTTATAAAATCATCATGCAGGCTGTCTCCACTTAAACTTTGACCCAACTTACCATTCTTCACGAAACATGGTTACGAACTTAATGTTACATAAGAGATTCGAATGGTCGCCATGTTCGCAAGAGATGACTTACAAAAAAAATTACTACACAGTATGTAGGTGCATTTGTGACGCACTTCCTTCAATAAATTTCACATGCCTATCTCCAGTATTCAATTATAGTCATTAAAATGAAAGCGAAAGACTAAAAATTTCGCGCAGCAGGCATGTTGCTATTTTACATTCAACACAAACATTACTTTGAGACAAACTGTTTTTTTCTTTCCGTGTTCTGTTGCCAAACATCACATCACATTCTCAACGTACGTGTCGCTGGAGTTGCTGTGCTTTCATAATTCCACACGCCTATCGTGCGGTTACTATCGACTGCAAGATACTTAAAATTGAGTCGTTTGGGCAGCTTTCAATGCATAAGGGTTACGCCGACTTTCATGCTCCTCGGCCACACTATTCAAAAGTTTATACAGGAAGAAGCAAAAAAGCAAAGAGCATGGTGATTGCAAAGACGTCTTTTTTTACTTTAGGAAAAGAAACATACAAAAAAGAATTGTTATTTAAAACCATAACACGATACAGTATCCATGTGGAAGCTTCAGTTAATCAGATAATGTAATTACAAGTTAATTAATTTTAATTGAGGATTTGAAAACCCTTACTCTGAAATCTCCTATGCCAGGTTCTAGGGTTTTCTATATAAACGATACATCCTCTATGAGCTCTAGATTCATCCCTGGGATGATGTCCATGTGGGCAGCACACAGACTATCTAACTTCCGCAAACCATGCATCGGACGATCAATCAGAATGCAATGGGACTGACCCTCACCCTTGGACTGAACCGAGTACAAGGGCCTTCCGGGTGAGATAACGGGATGATAAAACCATCCGCGTTGTTCTGTAACACCCTGCATTGCATCAACTAACTGCTACATGCACGAAAGTCGTTATGGATACGTCACGTGTCACTTAGCTTGTGAATAGCTTGCCAGTCTTCCATGAAGGCCAAATGGTCAATACCGTTTTTGCAAAAATTCGGCAATCAATATTCTTCCCATCCAGACGAAACCAGTTCAAACTCCAAAGTCCTCTTTCTTTTTAATATTATCCTGCAATCTTTGCCTAGGTGTTAGGGGGTTTTCGGCTAAAGTGTTGTCTGCATTTACCATCCACATACCTGCAACACTGTCTGCCCATACATTTCTCGATGTCATCACACTAACAACATCCTAGCGGAACGTAAAACTGTTTCATTCCAAGGTGTGAGACTGATGTTAAATATGGCCATCATTTAGAAGCACTTTAGGGGACGTCGCGGCATCTACGTCATTAGGATCAAAATTATCTCAGATATTTAACTGTAGCAAATTTTGACCTCAGAGGCTAGATGACTGACAGGTCATTTCTGCGAAAAGTTAGGGGCGGGAGCAAGCTGTAGCCTTATGTTAAGTAGCAATTTATCTTCCCAAGCACGCACGCGCGCCCACACACACACACACACACACACACAAAATAAATAAATAAATAAATAAATAAATAAATATATATATATATATATTCATACACACACCCAAATGACGAATACTTCTAGAGAGAATGCGATGTCTGTGGTAGTGTCGGATGTAGTCAGCCAGTTTTATGCGGTAAGACAGCCGACAGGAACCGACCAACGATGTGTGCCTGATGAAACATGGACAGGCAGTTTCCGAGTTGCACAAGGGTTCCGTCCCTGAAACTTCCACCTAACCAAAAATTTACCTAATTCGAAAATGACCCCCACACCTATTTATCTATCACGTCTCTTCGGTGATGTATAGGTTATTACCATGTATAGGTTATTACCATGTATAGGTTATTACCATGTATAGGTTATTACCAGGAATAGGTTATTATCATGTATAGGTTATTACCGTGTATAGGTTATTACCATGTATAGGTTATTACCATGTATAGGTTATTACCACGAATAGGTTATTACCATGTATAGGTTATTAACATGTATAGGTTATTACCATGTATAGGTTATTACCACGAATAGGTTATTACCATGTATAGGTTATTACCGTGTATAGGTTATTACCGTGTATAGGTTATTACCATGTATAGGTTATTACCGTGTATAGGTTATTACCATGTATAGGTTATTACCACGAATAGGTTATTACCATGTATAGGTTATTACCGTGTATAGGTTATTACCGTGTATAATTTATTACCGTGTATAGGTTATTACCGTGTTTAGGTTATTACCATGTATAGTTATTACCGTGTATAGGTTATTACCGTGTATAGGTTATTACCGTGTATAGGTTATTACCGCGTATAGGTTATTACCATGTATAGGTTATTACCGTGTAAAGGTTATTACCGTGTATGTTATTACCATATATTACCATGTATTACCATATATTACCATATATTCCCATGTATTACCATATACTACCATGTCAGTGTATTCATATGTTTAGTGTTATTTTTGTCCATTTTTCATCAGAAACACATGAAACAAAATGCGTTTAATAATTACATACATTTATATACACACACACAATATACTGTCCTTGGTTCAGCACATATATCAAATAAATTCATAGCAGACAGGAACGAGTAGTCGGCTATGGACTGGGAAATCCAGGCTTCGATTCCCGCGAAGGAGAAGGGATTTCCCCCAACACAGTCCAAACTGGCTCTGAGGCCCACTCAGGCTCCTACTCCGTGGGTTCCAAGGGCCCTCTTTCCGGGGAGTAAAGCAATCAGGGAGAGCGTCCGACAGCACACTCCCATCTAGTGCTGAAGTTATGAATAAGTGCAGCTGTATGCCTTCATGGTGAACAAGGAAAACTGTGACAAAACGAGGTTCACACTCACATTAAACGTGATAGTAAAATGTAGCATGAGAAATTTGAAATTAGTTGGTAGTTCTTATGAGGGGGGGAGGTGGGAACTATTAATGCCACATACTTCGTCTACATAGTTCCAGGCCCTATTAAGGCATTAAGTTGAATAGGTACAGCAGCAAATGTTCCAACACAGCCTACCGTAACCCCGACTGACACATTCAGTTCTGCATGAAGATAATTAGCTAACTGTTTACTCAGTGTCACTATTTTATTAATAAATGTGCGGATGACCTTTTTCTCTTGGCTAAAGAAGAAACGGTGTTACGGGGCATGATTAATGGACTAACTGAAATTGGAAGATGCTATGGAATGGAAATGAATTGGAAAAAGATATGGTAATGAGAATCTCAAGGCAATTATCCCCAGTGAAATGTATGGTTGATCAAAAGCAATTGGAGAATGTGGAATATTGCAACTATTTGGATAGCATGACTACAAATTATGAAAGAAGTAAACAAGAAATTAAATCCAGGATTGTCATGGCAAAAGTCAGTCAGTCAGTCTGTCGGTCGGTCGGTCGGTCGGAGAGTCGGTCTGCCAGTCAGTGAGTTTAGTTAGATTGTTAGTTAACTTAACCTCTTTTTTGGACATACGTGGTACACTATTTACATGGGGTACTTCGAATGCTGATGATACTGCAAAGTTGATGCTACTTTGTGTCATTTAAAAAATAACAATAAGCACGGCATGCAAATCCCCTATTTGAATTGAATCTCTCCACGTATGAACTCACATACGTAGGCTACGCAAGCAAGAGTGATTTTGGGCTGTACTCCGATTTCCAGAGCTAAAAATCCCTGAAAGGACTGCGCTTAAAACGGCCAGTCAAACCACAGAGAATCCCCAGTTCATGCACATTGAGCCTGTTACTTGTGGGTGTCAATACGTTACAGTTTTGAAATGCCCACTCACTTGTGACAAGATAATACTGTTTCGAAACCAGCATTATTAGGAGTGTTCTGCAATATCACATGTTGTTGATGATCTGGTACATAAACATGTGCTCCCCCAACATAAACACGCATGCACATATTTCAGTCGTAAAACCTCTTTGATTGACTAGACTTACGACGTGCATTTAATTGTCGGATTATCTTCACATACTCCAAGCTTCCAGGGTGAATTTATCTTGAATTAATGTTCCAAGTGTTATTTGGTAACTAGCACACTCATAGAATTTCAAATTCGGTGCTCGAGTACTAACACGAAGGAAGAGGAAGTAACAAGAGACTTGTGAAAACTGCATAATAACGAGATTCATGGCCTGCAGCCATCTTCAAATATTATTAGGATGATATGGGGCCCGCCCAGCCTCCTATACAACGGGTAGCGGGTCATTCCCGGGATAAAACGGCCGGGGCGTGGCGTTAACCACCCACCATCATCTAGCGCAGCAGTTAAAGAAAGAGTGGAACTAAGCCTCTACTCCCCCACTATGCCTTCATGGCAGGTTATAGGGTAACATTTTATTATTATTATGATTATTAATGTCACCAAATTAAAGGGAATGAGAAGGGTGAGGCATGTGGCACGCATGACAGGGAACAGATACGCGAAGTTTTCGTTGAAACGTTAGGTAAGAAACCGCTTGGAAGACCTAGGCACAGATGCAAGGGCAATAACAAAAAGTATTTCAAAGAAATTTGTTTATAGGATTAATATGGTTCATGATAGGGATCAGTGGCACTTTGTTGTGAACGCTGCAATTAACTTTCCTTTCCATAATTTTTTGGGAAATCTTCATTAGTTCCGTGTGGGAAACTGCTCCTTTGACTTCAGTTCAGTCAACCAGTCACTTTATCTGTTTGTTTCGTTTGTGTTGTTTGTTTATTTGTCGGAATATTAAGAATCAATAAGGTCGGGTTAACATCAAATGAACATTTTCGCTTGGCTGTTCCATGTCATTCACGAATCTCATTTACTCGTGTCTAAGCAACCGTTTCAATCGGTAAAATTAAATAGCACTAAATAACAAGAGGAGAGAATATGAAGGTGTAGGAAAGAGTGGCCATAGGCTTACTTAATAAACCATCTCGTGACATAGTGCAGACTGTTAGACTCTGGTCTCCGGCCGCGGAACGTCGGGTTAAGTCACGGATAAATTCAAGTGAAGGTTAAGAAAGATGAAGTGTAACTGCAACAGATGCGTTACTCAGTCGCTTCGGTTTTCCCCTGCTAATCAAATTCTCACAATCGCTCCATACTCATTTCCCATAGACCCCTGATGCATGTGATAGATCTGATCAGCTATCATACTGGCAAATCCCTAGTCAGGAGTTGGAAGGATTATCTCTGATCTGGCCCGTCACAGAGCAAGGAAGTTAAGTTCAGTGTACGAGTACTTCCTCAAAACAAGAGATTACGTTTGACAACCACACACATTCAGTGGAACATTGGCGACTAATATATCTGTATTGCACATTACATATTACTGCATAGCTAACAGTATTTATGGGGTTCGGATAAAGTTTTACAAACAACAGTTCTGAAGTGAGAGAGATAACCAACAAGATGCAACAGTTAGATGTTTATTATCACTACTTTCTCAGCATGTTTTGGACATCATTATGCCCATCTTCAGGTGAACAAGACGTGTGTTACTGCACGTGGTGTGCTTCGCTGGTTCTGCTGGATGTGGTTGGTAGCGGTTGTGGGGCGCGAGCACTGTGAAGGTTACTGTTCGACAGTGCTCGCACCCTACAACGCAGCGCCCCACAACCGCTAATAACCACATCCACCAGCGCAGCACACCACGTGCAGTAACACACGTCTTGTCCACCTGAAGACGGGCATAATGATGTCCGAAACATGTTGAGAAATTATTGATAATAAACATCTAACTGTTGCATCTTTTTGGTTTTCTCTCTCACTTCACAATTTGCTCACGATGCACGGTCACAGAAACCTAAAACTTAAAAAAACCAACAGTTCATTTCATCTCCTGATTCAGATACGTGACAAGAACAAGGACTCAACTGCAGGCAAAGACTGCAAAATATTCAAATGGGGGAAAAAATATATACAAATAATTACAGAAAATAAAATTAATAATAATTTTTATAATTAATTAATGCTTTTTTCCTCCAAAGTTCGTAACAAACCTTTTTGTTTTTCCCAGTTGTGAAGTCAAGAGACATTTGGCGGACCGTTATAGGATTCCTCCTCTCTTGCGTTACGAGATTTAATATGTTGTAACGCTTCTACAAATTGAAGAATCAAAAAACCAACTATATGCCACTTGATATTTTATTGTACTTCTTATAGGCTCAACATGTTTCAAGCATTACTATGCCCATCATCAGGAGCTCGCGACTATGATGTTGTTTACCACATTGGT
>Ga0123352_10018282_pt1 | contig 11177 bp, 7 predicted proteins | sample TergutLab28metaG_FD_89700 | JGI IMG/M metagenome (GOLD analysis project Ga0123352, IMG submission 89700) | Labiotermes labralis P1 segment gut microbial communities from Petit-Saut dam, French Guiana - Lab288 P1 | ecosystem: Host-associated > Arthropoda: Insects > Digestive system > Gut ... | reverse complement strand
GGGTCTTGGTGGGGAAACCGGAGGGAAAGAGACCACTGGGGAGACCTAGGCGTAGATGGGTGGATAATATTAGGATGGATCTCCAGGAGGTGGGATGTGGGTATATGGACTGGATTGGGCGTGTCCAGGATAGAGATAGGTGATGGACGCTTGTGAGTGCGGTAATGAACCTTCGGGTTCCGTGAAATCCGGGGAATTTCTTGACTAGCTGCAAACCAGTTAGCTTCTCAAGAAGGACTCTGCACCATTGAGTAAGTAAGTAAGACTCACTTCCTGTTCCTCCTGTCTTGATCTTGGGCCTGTATTTACAGTTTTTAATACCGTCAATCCAGAGTAAGATTATAGGTCAATATTCCTGTGAATGGCTGTAAAGAAGAGCTCATACTAGGTAACCACACTTTACGTGAGATGTTAATTTGATGAAGCATTTTGTGTTTTCAACACGTGGCTGTACAGGCATCAGCTTAAACCTGTGCGTTAGAAATGGATCTTTACTATATACTTCAGGTCTTAATATGTACGTTTCAGTAATATCTTTGGGAGTTTGCTGTTGCTTACCTTTGTATCCTGTTGTAATGATTGGCCTTCAGCGAGGTTGTGGTTGTTGATATGTTCTGTTGTTAATAAGTGGCTTCCATCATGTAGCTTCTACTTCAGAGAAGTATACGTGATTACAAATTTCAAGAATTTTTTTTTATTCTGAAAGTTCTCATTGTGAATCATTCCACATGATTAAATTGCTTATTAATCATTTCTGGTCCCACCCAGATTATTTTACAGTTGTAGAACAGTGTTGTTGGTTAAGTGATGATGGTATTTTCTCTATCCATTTTTACAGGTACTGTATTCAGTTTTAATGTGATTCTTGACCTTATTGCTATACATCTGTTTGTACGTAGCACTATGACGCAAGTACTCAGCGGGATAGCCATACTTCTCACCCTATTTTGTATTCCACTAGTTCTCTACAGTCTAGGATTGTAAGTATTTATTCTAACACCAATTCCTGTTATTAATCACTTTCTTGTGTCTCCATTTTATGTGCCTTTGTGGCTCTTCTTTTTTCTCCGCTATATCCCTGATCTGCCTACGCGTCTGTCCATAATCATTTTAGAGTTGCATATTTTAATTGCTGAAGTTCACAGTGTCACAACTGTTTGCTACTTGTGAAGTTGTGGAATTCTGTGGAATCTTATTATAACATCCATTGAGGTATTAATTTAATTAGAGTTTATGTAGATTTAATAGCTTTGATAGGTATTTTAATAAAACTAGTAAAAATCCTGCACTAATGTCAAATGACATTAGTGCAGGATTTTTACTAGTTTTATTAAAATACCTATCAAAGCTATTAAATCTACATAAACTATAATTAATTCAGCACTTTTATCTTGAAGCTTTTGTGGTGACAGACTTCACTAACATTTTGGGCTGAAGGCTACATCTGGTGGGTCAAGGAAACACGGCATTTTAGAGACCAACTTTGTCTCCAGTCATCAGGGTTCTGATGTGATTCAACATCCAGTCTTCCAAAATTATATACAAGGCTGTTGCTTACATATATAATTTGGGTGTTGGATCATATCAGAACCCTAATGATGGAGATGGAGTTGGTCCCAGATACATTGGTCTACTTGATCCACTGAATGTAGCACTCAGCCCAAGATTTTAGTGGAGTCTATTTTGACAAAAGCTTCAGGACAAAACTGCTCCCCTCAGTGTGGAATTTGTAATAGTTTTAACCCTTTAAACTCCGAGTTAAATCCCATCTACCATCTGCTGGCATTACTAGGAGCTTACCATATTCTCCACTTTAGCAGGATAAGGGTTAATTTAATTAATTTAAGAACTCTTCATATATGTAAAACTAAATGATATGGTAAGAATCAGTTTCAGATTATTGGCTGGATATGGAGGCAATGCTAAAACATTTTGCTATAAGCATTGTATTTTGTTGTAATTCTTCATTGTAGTAAAACAGTGCATTTGGTCATAAACACTGATTTTCTGACTACGTTGCCACTGTCTGCAGAACAATGAAAGCCATGTAGTTTATCATAATAATGACCATCACTGCCATCACATTTTGTGCCTACTTCCTTTCATGGAAGAAAATGAGGAGTTCCACACATAAGTTAGAAAGCTTAGTTTCATACTGCATAAACGTATGGTCAACTTTTTTTTCCCCCTCTTCTGTCTTCTTATTTGTTCAGCTTGCTGCCTTGGTGACTTTACTCTTGACAAAAGTACTTCCAGTACTAATCAAAAAGGAGGCCGAGTGGGTTTCAGTACCAGTCGGAAAGCTTTGGGACAGAGGAAAATCTTTTGCTCCTGGTGGGAGTCGAACCTTGATGTTTATGTCTAGCAGTTAGGACTGGAAACTAGATAATGGTGTATAATATTCATAGTCAGTGGGAAGAAGCTTATTAATTTTGCTTTGGATTGGTGGAAGCAGTTTGTCAGAGGACACAGCACTTACTCAGTTTTATTTTATGAAGTCTCTTTCAGGAGGGCTGAAACCTGACAGCTTCACTTCGAGTGTGACCTTTTGTAAGGCTAAAAATCACTGCTGTAGGAAAGTAGGCTTCATGTTCTTGCTTGCAACTGCTTATTCATCTCTGCAGACAAGTGTTGGTTCATTTATACATTGTCAGTGCTTATGCTATTTGATTCTAATGACCCTATTACCTCTGCTTTTTGCTTTCATAGAAATATTCTTTGTCTGATTCATAACAGTGTAAAGTTTACTTTATTTTGACTGTGCTGTTTTGTTGTTGTAGTTGTTAGATTTGTATAATTCACATAGTTTTTTCACACTTGTGAACTTTGATTAATGTAATCTGCTGCATCACATAATAGTGCAGTATAAGAAACCCACATTACTTTTCTCAGTATAGTCACACATATGTCTGGCACCAGTTCTCGAATGCTAGAATATCATCACATTATTGAAAACTTCTCAGGTTTGTTGTTTTGCCATTTTTGTTGCGTTATTAGAAAATTATTTTCTCCTTTAGTTGAGTGAACAGTTACAGTGTGTGTTCCCATGTATAACTTGTTTGGGTTGCATTGTGTTTCAGTGTGTGAATTTGATGTGACATTTAAGAGTGTCATGAAGCAGACTACATGTTCCTTCTTTGTGCTTGCAGCCATGGGTGCAAGTTTTACTTATATTGTTTGCTTTATCCCACTGACATCATTCACAAAACTTCCTGCTATGCCTTTATCATTCTAAGCTGTGATGCACAAAGTGCAGAGAAACCTTGACTTCCAATTGAAACTTAAGAATAGCATTATTAGCTTTTTTTCTCTTTCACTGTGGTTGTGTGAAATTTTAACAGTAAATAGTAGTTATGTGTCATTTGTGTTTGTCTGGGTGAACTGCTTGTTTTAATAATGTTTCTTGAACTTTTACTGGTTTCTTATTTTTACTGAAATAGTTTTGTAAAGCAGATTTTTAATATTTTATCTTGTGACCTTGTTCAGCATGTTTTTACATATGTCAGGTTGTAGTCTGATCTTTTGAATGGTTTGTAATAATAATTTAGATACTGAAATGTAATATGTTGTCCTCTCAGATTTCAGTTAATAAATGATATGACAACTTTGCTATTTCTGATGGTAATAGTGGCACAAGGGACTTGTTCGACAGCTGCAAGGAGATACTAACACTAATATAACTCTTTCATTTATGTTGTAGACTTACATTTATTATCAGTTTGCAGGGTTGTGTCAAACTAATGTTGGTTTATTTATTTGTTTATTTGATTACACCTTTCTCAGCTGCACAGGTTGTGTAGCATTAAAGGGGAACATTATTGTGAATGGTAAATTGTGAATGATGTTGAGGGAAATTATAGCATTCATGTTTTTTTGTTTCTATGTTCCATGCTGAAACTGAAATATTGATACTTAATGCTGTAAATGTATAAACTACAGATACAGAGTTCATTCAGAAATTATAATTAGACTGTTCTAATGTTGGCGTGAGTGTTTGTATTTGTAGTTTTTATGGCAATAAAATTATGGCCTTCTGGGTTTTGACACCAAGTTGTCTTGCAAGAGGGTACCAACATTTCAGAGGTAAATACTAGTACCATGTCCATGAAGATACAGTAGTGTGCCTCATGTGGTGTCATAAACCATATCACAGTATGTGTTTAGATATTGTTTAGATTTCTGTTGAAATGTGCCTGTTGTTGACAGGTATTTGACAATTTTTAAATATGGTGTTCATATTCTGTTAGACAAAGTTGAATTATGGTGGTACCGACTTTAAACCTTAAACTAATTTATGATATGTAAGTCCTTCTGCAACTTTTTTGCAGAGTATCTCTTGATTTTGATGGATATTTGGATAAGTTAAACTTATTAAAAATTATGTACAGTGGAATGTGTTCATGTTTATCTAAGATGAAGAAAATTCTACTCAAACACATCATAGTATAGCATAATTAAACTGAGTTTATTAGTTTGAAGTACAGTTTATTGTACCTTGCTTTATTTCCAAAGCATATTTCAATAATTTGTTCAGTTTAATTTTTTAACCATTACTTTGCATGAGATTTCATATATACAGTGTACTAGCTTCTGTGCTAATGTAGTACACTGTACAGTTAACAATCCCATTTCTTTTGAGGACATAATATAACTTACGAGATTTACATGAAATTAATTTTCCTTTCCTGCAAAATGTTACAGTGAGACGAGAGTCAGAATTTTCTGAGGTTTAATACACTTAGGCAGTGTATAGTGTTACATAGATTAAAAATACAGTAATATGTTTGCAGAATTCTATATAACTTGCTTGTAATTCTCTTTCAGATGTCTCTTTGGTACAGTAAAGGCTACACTGATCATTTTATTTGTAATATTTGGCTTTGTACCAGTGTTGTTCAGATATGTGTACCCTCTGCAGAGATCAGTGATATTCCTTAATTTTGGTGAGTGTAAGATATGCTCTCTTTTTTTAAGTTAATCGGGATTTTGTTTAAACTAACTTTCCAGAAGAGAGTCATTCTGATTAGTTAATACTTGTTTAGCTGATCAAGAAATTGTTTCTCCTGGAACCTAAACGTTTATTTCCATGTTCACAAGAGCCCACCACTGCAGCCAGTTAAACCCAGTCCATGTTAAGAAATAAGCAGCTTCTTTTTTCAGTTGTTTGTTGTAAGAAAATGGGTGCAAAGAACAGGCACTTTCAGTGATATTACAGTAAATTTGTATCCGCTACTGCTGATGTTTTAAAAATAGCAGTAATGGGCATCATATGTTGGTGGAAGAGTTGCAAGAAGTGCATGAAGTATACATTTGTTCTTGCTTAGTAACTCATAATTTATAGAACAGTTGTTGGTACTAAAATGTATAAATTAATTCTTTCAGTTAAATGGCCTCACATTGAAAACTTGCGTTCCCCAGATAAACTTGGCCTACCAGCGACTAGGAACTTCTACATAACAACTGATGAAGATGTCACCCTTGGAGTATGGTTAGTCTCCTTTTCATGAGTCAGAGCAAATTGCTTGTTTGTCTTGTCATCTTGAAGCCTGTCATTGTGTATGCCTTGACTGTTTATATAAAGTTAGTACTTAACTCTTAGTGTTATATTTAATGTATTCCCAGCAGCAAGTTCGGGCCCACATATTCCCATTTGAAATGTAAGATACCATGGAAATGCTGTTATCATCATTTGTTTGTTTTGGAATTTTTGGCTGTTTGCTAAGTTATTTGGTGTTTTCCCCATGATTGCCAAAAGAGGCATATATTTATTTGCTCTTTGTTTGATATACTGTTCTACAGTTATCATTTTTCATTCATAGATCACAAAATTTCCTATTCATTCACAAAGACTGATTTGTAAGAGTCGATAACTACACTGCCTAGTTCATTGGAATTCCTGTAGGTATACAGAGTTATCTTCATGCAGTGTCTTATATGAAGGACATGAAGATGGTTGTGGTGTATGAGGTATCTTATTGGAGACAATTAGAATGTTAAACTGGACGGTGAATTGAAGTAAATGATCATAGCATATTGACTCTTATAACATCTTTGTATTGTTCTTGTTGCCTTAATCTTGGCTGATTTATCTGAAAATGGTTTGATCTGCAGATTGTGCAAAACTGTTTTCAGGCATATTTTGCCAGCATCACTAATGAATGACTCTGTGAATGCTAATGACTCATTCTATGAAGAAGCACTGAGTCATGGAGAGCCAGTGATAGTGTACATGCATGGCAACGCAGGTTCCCGAGGCGGCTCACATCGTGTTGAGCTGTACACCCTGCTTAGGAGGATGAATTATCATGTCATCACTTTTGACTACAGGAGTAAGATCTGTAATCATTCATTATTAGTTAGTTACATAGGAAGGTTCAGTTATCAGATTGTTCTCTAATTGAATGCCAGCTGTAATGGACACACAAGAGAATGGCAGACAGGCATAGATTTAAATTTTACCCATGAATTATCATTATGTACAAAGAAGACCCAGAGCAGAGATGAGATTCCTGCCTGAATTCATTCTTTCTGTTCTGATTAACACTTATTTTGTTAGAGTAATCAGTTTTTTGTCTTCTTTATTAAGGTTATGGTGATTCAAGTCCTGTATCTCCAACAGAAATGGGTGTAGTGTCTGATGGAAAATACGTGTTCAAGTGGGTTCAGCAAAGAACAAAGACATCCCCATTGTATGTGTGGGGTCACTCTCTAGGCACAGGGTAAGTGTGTCAAAGAAGATATACTGTTTACATTCATGAATACAGTCTATTTTATTGATTGAGTAACAAATCTACCTGTCATCAAGTCACAGCGAATTTGGGAATGAAATGTGATTCGCATTGTTCATTACTGGAAAGTGAGGTAATGATGGTCTGCTTGAGAGTGGTGTACTGCTCAAGGCTCCTAGTTCAGTCATCCATTCTGTGTTGCAACATCTTTTCCAGTGCACCCTGAAGCTGAACTCTGATATTGCACCTGAGCGTATTGCAAATGATGGGTCATATCTGGAATACAGACCTTTCACATACCTCCAAAAAAAAAAATGGGAGATCGTTGAGGAGGTCGTGGCAGCCATCGGTCTGAGGATGCTGGAATGTTTCTTGCTACCTATATCTGCTTATTTTTGCAATTAATACCAGAGAATGTTCAAATAAGTTTTTGTGCAGGTGAAAATGAGTTCTGTGATGTTTATTTTCCTTCCAGAGTGAGTTCACATGCTTTGTCTTTACTCGCTCAAGAAGGAAAGAAAGCAGATGGACTGATTCTGGAATCACCATTCAACAATCTCAGGGATGAGCTCAGTGAACACCCATTTTCAAAGGTTAGAAGAATAGTTATAGAAATATAAGTCACTGGTATTTAGCCTCCCAAGATGATTTGTTTAAACTGTATATGCAGCCCATGCTCATACACAGCATGGAATTATATATGTGTGTACAAAATGTGGTTTGGAGGAATTTGGTGAAGTATGTAGCCTCCCTGGTTTCAGTGTCCCTGCATTCTGTGGTAACAGTTAAATATATCTTCTGCCTTGTGTCTGACATAAATGTCCTGTATCCACTGTATGTGAGGCTCATTTTCTCATAACACACTAAGTGTGTGGAGCAGGGTCTCTGAAAAATTGATATTTACTTAGTTGCTCAAAAAATTTCCCACTTGTGTGGGACCTGAAGGTTTATCACTGTATTTACAAAAGCTTTCCCTAGGACTATATGTTGAGACAATTGAATTCAGTCCATGCATTCATGTTATTTAGCTAAGCTTCTTCGCATTGGATATTCCTTTTATAGTGTCTCTGAGCGTTGCAGGGATATTCCAGAAGATGTAGGCTTTTTATGTGATAAAGCTGCTGTGCTCAGAGATACAGTAAATGGGACATTCTGTATCTTCCAATTTATTCTTTGGTTTTCCAACTTGCTTCTTCTTTTTATGTTTTATTACCAAAATGTAGTATGTATTTCTCATGTTATCCTTATGTCTTTTGTATTCAGACCATCACATCCACTGTGCTTTATGAGATTCAACAAATAACCGGAGAGATTTTGTAAAATACTTGCTGTACTGACACTAACCTTTAGTGGGTGTGGTTACTTTAAAGAGCTTACTGCTTGAGTTTGTATATGCATTCTAGCAATGGTGCATTGTTTGGGAATTCTTTTGGAACAACTTATGAATCTTTTAATCACTGGATTAAAATATGTCACCTCATTGGTGTTACTTGTAGTTGTAGAGAGACATCAGAGTCATTAAGTGCAAATTTATATAATCACCCTGCTTACTGTTAAAATGAATTACAATCATAGGTAAATTATGCCAAGGGCAAGTTGCAGCTAGTCAGGGAAAGGATTGATAAATTCGGAAATATTTATGATCATATTCTGTAAAAGCTACATGTTAATATTTCCATTCTATTCCATTCCATCTATGGCGCTGTAGTCCCTTCTGTGCCCTGGCATCCCTCAGAAGATGCCTCCATTCTTTGTATTTTGCTCTTCTCCTCCATCCTTGTATTGCTAGGATCTGCGATGTGTCCCTCCTGATGACATCCATCTTGTTCTTAGTTTACCCACTTGTCTTGTATTTTGAAATTTCCCATTAAGAACCTTTTCTGGGAACCTTTCATCTTCCATTCTTATGATATGACCCGCTAATATCATCCACGATATTTAGATCTTTGTACAAATTATGAATTTCACTATTCCATCTAGGACGCCAGCATCCTGTGTCTTGTATTGGGCCATAAATTCTTCGTAATATTCTCCCTTCAAACGTACTTAGCATTTGTTCTGTCATTATTTTGGTGGATTTGTCTAGACAGTTGGCAGAGATGAATAGGCTGTATTAGCAGCTAGGATTCTAGCTTTGATTTCTTCTGTTTCATCATTATTATTAGGGATTACAGTCCCCAGGTATTTGAAGCTCCTAGCAATTTCATTGTCATGATCTTTAATTGCCAGTATTTTGTTTATTCTTCTTGTTCACCTATTTTGTACCATTGCTTTTATTTTTTTGACTCTGATGTTGAGCCCTACTTCTTTAGCTTTCTCTTTTAGCTCTTTGTATACTTCAGAAACAGCTCTTAGTTTCTTCTTATAATATTTATATCATCTGCCTATCCTGTTAGCTGCACTGATCTCTAAAATATTGTGGATTTAACTTCAACTGACAGCTATCTACAATGCTGTATTAAAGAAGTTGGGTGCTAATCCATCTTCTTGTTTCAAGCCATTTCCTACCTTAAAACCATCAGTCATAATTAGTCCTGTCTTAACATGGTAGGTCAAGTCATTCGTTTTTCTTTTTATTAACTTTATCAATTTATTTGGAATTCAAGAAAGTGTCATTATTTCATATAGGTTGTTTGTTCATATGCTGTTTTAGGCCCTCTGAAAAGCAATGAAAATCTGATGTATTTCTACACTGTATTCACAGCCTTTTTCCAACAAATTTTTAGCTGTAAAAATTTGGTCCATAGCTGATTTTCCTGCTCTAAATCCTGCCTGGTATTCACCAATTATATGATCATATGTTTTTTAAGTCTGTTATTGAGAACTGTGGTTAGTATTTTTTATCCTGTGCATAATAATGATATTCCTTTATCATTGTGACACTGTATTTTCTTACCCTTGTTTTTATATATTGGGACTATTATATTTGTTTTCCATTCCATAGGCACTTTCTGTTCTATCCATATCCTTTTAATTAAGTTATGCGGCATATTTGTTAATAGCTGTCCTCATTTCTTTAGAATTAGATGGGGGTGCTTTAGTACTTGTCATTGATTGTATGGCTGGTTCTATGTCTAGTATATCTGGTGGTTCATTTTCCTGTTCCTCTTTTCTTTCTATTTGATATGTATGTTTGTTATCAAGAAGACCAAGTACGTGGCCATGTCTCGAGATCAGGATGCAGGATGAAGTCACAGTATAAAGACTGACAGTAGTTCCTTTGAAAGGATGGAAGAGTTCAAATATTTTGGAACACTCTTAACAGATTAAAATTCTATTCAGGCAGAGATTAAGAGCTGACTGAAGTCAGGGAGAGCTTACTGTCATTCGGTGCAGAATCTTTTGTCTTGCAGTTTCCTATCAAAAAATTTAAAGATTAAGGTATAAGAACTATAATTTTGCCTATTGATGTGTATGGGTGTGAAACTTGGTCACTCACATTGAGGGAGGAATGTAGGCTGAGGATGTTTAAGAATAGGATGCTAAGGAGAATATTTGGGCCTAAGAGGGACGAGGTAATAGGGGAGTGCAGAAAACTACATAATGAATAGTGTAATGATTTGTACTCCTCATCAAATATTGTTCAGGTGATAAAATTGAGAAGAATGAGATGGGAGGGGCATGTGGCTCGTATTGGGGATTGAGGAGGTGTATTCAGGGTTTTGGTGGGGAAACCTGAGGGAAAGAGACCACTTGGAAGACCCAGGCATAGACGGGAGGATAATATAAAGATGGATCTTCAGGCAGTGGGATGTGGGGTCATGGACTGGATCAGGATAGGGACAGGTAGCGGGCGCTTGTGAACATGGCAATGTACTTTCGGGTTCCATAAAGTGTGGGCAATATCTTGACTAGCTGAAAACTGGTTACCTTCTCAAGAAGGACTCTGCTCCATGGAGTGAGTGAGTAAGTAAGTAAGTAAGTAAGTATGTGCATTATCAAGGGAAGTATTACATTCAAGTGTTGTTGCATTTAGGAGATACTAGGAGTAGGTTTTCCACCTATTCTTTCTATCTTCTGCATTAGATATGATCTGACCATTTGTGCCTGTACATAAATTTGTATACGGTTTAAAACCACCCTTAAGTAAACCAACCTCTTTTTATGCCTACCTGATGTGCTTTTCCTTAATATTTTCTGTATGCAGTTATCTGTTTGAATTCATTCATTGTTTGTAGATATTTTATGGGCTGTTTTCTGGGGTCTGTCATATTCTAGTCTTTTGGATATTGTTGATCTATCAGTCTAATTTTTATATGGTACATTCTTCTCATCTATAGCTGTTTTGCATTCCTCATCAAACCATCCTTTATTATCTGGTTGTGGCTGGCATTGTAATATTTGTTATGCTTTTTCCACTATTACTTCATTTAACTATTTCCATTCTGCATCTAAATGAGTCAGTTCTTCCCCAGCTCATTCTTTCTTAATCTTTTCCAATTCTTTTCC